>Ga0222717_10001884_pt1 | contig 16717 bp, 14 predicted proteins | sample C33_18DmetaG_FD_165053 | JGI IMG/M metagenome (GOLD analysis project Ga0222717, IMG submission 165053) | Estuarine water microbial communities from San Francisco Bay, California, United States - C33_18D | ecosystem: Environmental > Aquatic > Marine > Unclassified | place: USA: California...
TTTACAAGCACTAGCCACAATAAGACTACCTCAACGTATAGGCCCAGCGCAGACAGGGCGGCCACCCTCAATGCAATGCTGACTACCCTACTATGAAGAGCCTCTTTCAGTGAATATGTAGTGTCTAAACTCCACGCCATATCTATGAAAGGAAACTAACCTATGGCTATTACATCCGCATCGGGTGGATTTAACGGAAACTTCTCTCCGATTATCTACTCCAAACAGGCACAGATTGCTCTACGCAAAACTGCTGTCACAAACGCAATCACGAACAACTCTTACTTCGGTGAGATCGCCAACCAAGGTGATACAGTTCGTATCCAGAAAGAGCCAGACGTAACAGTCAACGCTCTACAGCGTCACACATCTATCTCTGTTGAGAAACTAGATGACCAAGACTTCTCTTTGACCATTGATAAAGCGAACTACTTCGCATTTAAGATGGATGACATCGAAGAGCAGTTCTCGCACGTTGACTTCACATCTTTGGCTGCTGATCGTGCAGCATATAAGATGGCTGACGCAATGGACGAAGAGTGCTTGGGTTACCTATCTGGTTACACAGGTGGTGCAGGTTCATGGGCGGCTAACACAACAGCCTCTGGTGACAAAGCAAACTCATCTGCAGGTTCAGACGAACTATTGGCAGCTAACAAGCTAGACGCAACTGACTTTAGCAGCTTGACAATCTCAGGTTCAGCTACAGCAGGTGACTCTATCCCACTAGCTCCACGTCTTCCAGGTGCTACATCATTGTCAGCAACAACTGTTTCTCCTCTAACAGTCATCGCACGTATGGCTCGTCAGATGGACACAGCAAACGTTGACTCACGTGGTCGTTGGATTGTCTTGGACCCGGTATTCGTAGAGATGCTAAAAGACGAAGATTCACGTGTACTTAACGCTGACTTCGGTGGTGCTGGCCTAATGAATGGCTTGGTTCTAAACAACCTACACGGCTTCCGTGTTTATGTGTCTAACAACCTACCATACTTGGGTACTGGTGCTGCAACATCAGGTACAACTGCACAGTCTACTAACTATGGTGTTATCGTAGCTGGTCAGGACGAAGCAGTAGCTTCAGCGGAGCAAATCAACAAAGTTGAGAACTACCGTGACCCTGATTCATTCGCAGATATTGTACGTGGTATGCACCTATATGGTCGCAAAATCTTGCGCCCAGAGGCACTTATCACAGCAAACTACAACGCTGCTTAATCTTAGATAAACTATAGGGCTGGTCTTGTCAAGAGGCTGGCCCTTTAGTACATCTACTTTATCTTAAAAAAGGACTCCAAATAATGGCTATCACAACAGCAATGTGTACAAGCTTTAAGTCAGAACTATTGGGTGGTACTCATGATTTGGATACCCATTCAATTAAGCTTGCACTAATTAAAGCTACACCAACAGGTACGTATGGTGCAGCAACTACTAACTATTCAGACGTAACAGGTAACTCTGACGAAGCTACAGGTACAGGTTACACTACAGGTGGTCAGGTACTAGACACCGTTACTATTTCAGTAGATGGCACAACAGCTATCGTTGCTATTGACGATGAAGTATTTACATCTTCTACTATTTCAGCAGACGGTTGTATTATCTACAATGCATCTGCTTCTAATGCTGCTATTGCAGTAATTGACTTTGGTGGTACAAAGACATCTACTAACGGTGACTATACTATCCAGTTCCCAACTGCAGACGCATCAAACGCTATTATTCGTATTGCTTAATAGGAGCATAGACTATGGCTCTAGTAATTAAAGACAGAGTAAAACAAACAACTACCACTACAGGTACGGGTACGCTTACCCTAAATGGTACAGTAGATGGCTTCCAAACTTTTGCTGCTGCTTTGTCTGATGGTGATACTACGTATTACTCTATTTTTGAGCCTAGCACTAATGAATGGGAAGTCGGGCTAGGTACATGGACAGAAGGTTCATCTCTCCTAGCTCGTACTACCGTACTAGCAAGTTCTAACTCAGGAAGTGCTGTTAACCTTACTGCACAAGCTGAAGTATTTATTTCACAACCTGCAGGTAAAGCTGCTTTCTTTAATGCTGACGGTGATCTTGAGCTTAATCGTGATCCACAGACTGCATTACAAGCTGCGACAAAAGAGTACGTAGACACGATTGCTGCTGCAGGTTTGCACTACCATGATCCAGTACGTGTTGAGAAAGAGGGTAATCTTTCTGCTACGTATGACAATGGTACTGCAGGTGTAGGTGCTACACTTACTAACAACAGCACACAAGCTGCACTAGTCATTGATGGTGTTACACTAAGCACAAATGACCGTGTACTTATTTATGAACAAACAGATGCTACACAGAATGGTGTATACACTGTAACAGATACAGGTTCAGCATCTACTAACTGGGTACTAACCCGTTCTACTGACACAGATAGCTATGCCCCATCTGACCCTAACTCGTTTGGTAAAGGTGACGCATTCTTCGTATTAGAAGGTAATGCAGGTGCAGGTGAACTATATGTCATGAACACTGAAGGTACTATTACCTTTGGTACAACTAATATTACATTTACACAGGTAGCCTCTACTGCTGTATACAGTGCAGGTAACGGTATTACACTTACAGGTACTGTTTTTGCTGCTGATGCAGGTACAGGTGTTACTGTAGACGGTACAGGCATTAACATTGGTCAGGCTGTAGAAACATCTTCTGATGTAACATTTAACAGTGTAACAGCAAGTCTATCAGGTAATGTGACAGGTAACGTCACTGGTGATGTAACAGGTAATGCTGATACAGCTACAGCCCTTGAGACTGCTCGTAACATTGGCGGTGTATCATTTGATGGTACAGCAAGTATTAACTTACCAGGTGTTAACACTACAGGTAACCAAGACACAACAGGTAATGCAGCTACTGCAACAGCTTGGGAAACAGGTCGTACTATCAGTTTGACAGGTGATGTCACTGGTAGTGTTACAGGTGTAGACGGTTCAGGTAACGCAACTATTGCAACTACTATTGCTGCAAACTCTGTAGCACTAAGCACAGATACTACAGGTAACTATGTTCAGTCTGTTGCTTCAGGCAACTACATTACAGGTGGTGCAGCAGGTTCCGAAGGTGCTGCTCTTACAATTGGCGTAGATGCTACACCAAACAATACAGCATCTAAAGTTGTAGCTCGTGATGCATCAGGTAACTTTAGTGCAGGTACTATTACTGCCAATCTTACAGGTACAGCATCTAATGCCAATACACTTGATAGCTTAGACAGCACACAGTTTTTGCGTAGTGATACTGATGATACCACAACAGGACAGCTCACCGTTGATAACGATAACGGCATTAAGGTCGTTAGTGGCACTGAAACTGCCAATGTCTACTATACTGGCTATGGCATAGATAGTGCGCGTTCAACTACTTACATCAGGCCACAGGCTGACAACACTCAAACCCTTTACATCGGCAACTGGAATAATGCACTAGATTGGAACACAATCGCTATGAAAGTTGGCGATGGTGACAATGTAACGATCAACGACAATAAAGTGTTCCACGCTGGCAACGATGGCTCTGGTTCTGGCTTAGATGCCGACACAGTAGACAGTCTTCAGGCAAGCAGCTTCTTGCGTAGTGATGCGAGTGATACTTACACAGGTGTTTTAACAGGGCCGTATTTAAGATTAACTGGAACGGGCGATGCTTCTGCTTCATCCACTACTCATGCATTTCAAGTGGGCGCATCGGGTGGTGGTAATATTATTATGGATGCAAATGAGATTATGGCCCGTAGTAATGGTGCTGTGTCTAGTCTACATCTCAACGCAGATGGAGGCACTGTCACTATACATAATAATACCACTGCAGGCACATTTACCATCGGTAACAACACAGTCTGGCACGCTGGCAATGACGGCTCTGGCTCTGGCCTAGATGCTGATACAACTGATGGCTATCAGGCAAGTGAAAGTAGTACAGCAAGTACACTAGCTGCGAGAAACAGTAGTGGCGATCTTTCTTTTAGGTATGGCTTTTCAACCTACCTAAATATGACCCATTCGTCTGCCACACGCAGTTCCGATACAATATTTTATTCATCTACAGACAACTACCTACGCAAAAACAATGCGACAGGGTTTAAAGACTCACTAGGGTTAGGCACGGGTGACAGCCCAACCTTTAGTGGACTATCCGTAGCTTTTAATACAGATGCTTATGCTACAATAGGCCGTGCGCATGTTGGTTATATGGGTTGGTCTGATTGGGCGGGATTTAGTCATATAGATAGTGACGGTACAGGTAGCTATGCTCTACTCCAAAACCCATCAGGTCAAACGATTGTAAACGCTGCTTCTGGGCAAACAATATCTTTAAGCATTAATAATGGTGGTATTGCTACCGTAAGTTCTACTGGTATGAACATCAACGGCAACCTAAACGCTGTAGATAATATTTATGTTGCAGGTGCACTTTACCACGAAGGTGATACAAACACATATGTATCTTTTAGTACTGATACCATTTATCTGACCGCAGGTGGTAATAATAACTTTAGCTTAAATAGTGGTTATACAAACATAAACCAGCCTATGTATAACTACTCAGTATACTACGAAGATTATGACGCATTATCAGGCACATCTGTCACGGTAAACTGCAACACCGCCCAAGCATTTAGCTTAACCATGACAGGCAATACCACGTTTACTTTTAACAGTGTAAGTAGCGCATGGAGTACAGGTTTTGTCTTAGAGCTAACAGGCAACGGCGGCACAGTCACATGGCCTACCTCTGTAGATTGGGCGGGTGGTACTGCACCAGATGCACCTGCAAGTGGTGAGACTGACATTTACGTTTTCTGGACAAGAGATGGCGGCACAACATGGTACGGCGTACTATCCGTAGACGCTGCGGCATAACTAACTTAAACAAAGGAGAGTAAAAATGGCTAAAGAAAAAAAGGCTACTATTACTATTGACGATAAAGAATACACAGAAGATCAACTTACAGATGAACAGAAGGTGCTGGTCAACCATGTTGCCTCACTAGATCAAAAGATCGGCTCTGCTCGTTTTAACTTAGATCAACTATCTGTAGGGCGTGATGCCTTTATGGGAATGCTAAAACAGTCTTTAGAGAAAGACGAAGCAGCGTAAGGAATAACTAATGGCCTTTTCACAGAATCCTTTCTCCGTAGCTACCTTTGGTGAAAGCTATGAACAGGCCAGCCCTACTGTTACACTTACTGGTGTACAAGGTACAGGTGCAACTAACACTGTAGAAGTACGTTCTATTGTTAGAGTTATACAAACAGGTGTACAAGCTGACGGTGCTATCGGTGCACCTACTTTACAAGCTGAAGCAGTACATATACCAAGCAGTGTAGCAGCTACGGGTACAGCAAACACAGTTACAGCCACAGGCGGTACAGGTGTAGTATTTACACCAAGCAGTGTATCAGCTACGGGTGCTATAGACGATGCAACAGTAGTAGCTAAAGCCGTAACAGTGCTTACAGGCGTAGAGGGTGACATCATTACGGATGACCCTCTAGTGACAGGCGATGAGATTGTCGTTGATGCTGAAGCTGTCATAGCTGTTACAGGTGTAGAAGGTACAAGTGCAACAAACAGTGTAACTATTGTAGCTCCTGCAATTGTACTACCTGACAGTGTAGAACTTATAGGTACAGTAGATCAGCTTACAATAGTTGCAGATGCATCTGTTAACTTAGCTGACAAAAGTGTATCAGGTACTACTGCAGTAGATACTGTAATTGTTATAGCACCTGCTGATGTAATACCGCTTGGTGTACTGGGTACGTTTACTGTAGGTGATGAAACAGTCATTACTGTACAATTTGACTACGAAGCAATAAAAGAGAATTATAGTAGACTACGTACCGTTTACACAAAAGAAACTACACCTAATACAACTAGGGTAGCTTATGTGTCTGTAGGTGAAAATAGAACGGTATATATAGAATCTCAACCATCTAACTATAGAACTGTTTTTGCTAGAGCAGCATAAAGGAAAAACACTATGTCATTAAAATGGCCTAACAAAGACCCTGATGAAATACTAGACTATAGTATAGATTGGTCACGCTTTCTTGGTTCTGCAACTATATCAAGCTTTACTTGGTTTGTTGATGATGCTGATGGAGTAAAGACAGAATTAACAAACTCTGGGCCTCTTGTTAATGGGATACAGTTAGTGTCTTCTACAAGTACAAACACGGTAGTCACTGCTTATATAGGTTCTGGAACAAATAATAAACTATATAAATTTACTTGTCAGATAACAGATACGAATGGCCTTGTTGTAGAACGTACTGTAAGACTACGTGTAAGGAATAAATAATGGCTTATAACTTTCTAGGATTAGTAAACGAGGTTAATCGTAGGCTTAATGAAGTAGAGCTTACTAGTTCTAACTTTGCTACAGCTACAGGTTTTTATAGTACGGCTAAGGATGCTGTTAATGCTTCCTTAAGGCACATCAATCATGAAGAGTCTAACTGGCCTTGGAATCACGTAGAAGAAGAAGAGACTCTTACAGCAGGTACTACAAGGTACGGTTACCCTTCAGATGCTAAAACAATAGACATGAATAGTTTTCGTATTAAGAAGGATGATACACTAAATGTAGGTACAACTAAATTAAAATTGATGGATTATCAAGAATACCTTGACAAATATGTAGATTATGAGTATAACTCTGGTAGTGACATGCAAACTGTACCACGTCATATTATACGTGCACCTAGTCAAGAGTTTATTGTTATACCTACCCCAGACAAAGCTTATGAGTTAATCTACGAATATTATCGCAATCCTGTGTCACTTGAGCTATATGATGATGTACCAAGTGTACCTTTAGAGTTTAAGCATATTATTGTAGACGGTGCCATGTTCTATGCATATCAGTTCCGTGCTGACACACAAGCATCACAGATTGCACAAGGTAAGTTTGAGCAAGGTATTAAGTACATGCGTAGTCTTTACATTAACCGCTACGACTATGTACGTTCCACAGTTCTTACTCGTACTGCCTCTAGCTTAAGAGTATCATAATAATGGCTACACAGTGGCAAACATTCCCTGTACCTTTTACTGGAGGGTTGATTACTAACATCAGTCCACTACAACAAGGTATCAACAATGTAGGTTCAGCATACCAACTGCAGAACTTTGAGCCATCACTAGACGGTGGTTACCGCAAGGTAGCAGGATATACAAAGTTTATTGATACAGCTTTATCAGGTAGCGGTCCAGTACAAGCATTAGCTATTGTACAAGAAGACACTAATGAAAAAGTAATTGCTGCACGTAGTGGGGTTTACTACTTAACAGATGCTACAGATGTTTCACCTACCTGGACAACTTTAGCTACAGCACCTAATACTAACTTTAGTAAAGCTAGACAGGCACGTTATAACTTTAATAATGCTTACCAGATTTGTTTTGTTGATGGTGTTAACTTCCCTGCTTACTTTGATCGTACAGCAGGTACACTAACATACCTTACTACATCAGCAACTAATGATGCAGTAGAAGGTGCTAGCCACGTATGCTTGTTTAAGAGTACTCTCTTCTTTGGTGTAGGCACAGAGCTAGTCTTTACAGCACCATACAGTGCAGACGATCTAGACCCAGCTAACGGTGCAGGTAGTATTAGCATCGGATCAGAAATAACTGGTTTGATTGTCTTTCGTGATCAGCTTATCGTTTTTGCAGTAGATAAGATTATGCGTATCACAGGTACAAGCGCAGCAGACTTTACAATGAGCGCTGTTACTGAAGACTTAGGCTGTTTAAGCGCTGATACTATACAAGAGGTTGGCGCTGATGTTATGTTCCTTGGCCCTGATGGGTTACGTACACTAAGCTCAACAGATCGCATCGGTGACTTTGGTATTGATGTTGCATCTAAGAACATTAGACCTACAGTAAATAAACTACAAGATTATGCATCAAGTTTTGCTAGTATAGTCATTCGTGGTAAAGCTCAGTATCGCTTATTCGCTTATGTAGCAGGTGAACAATCTAAGATAGCTAAGGGTGTGCTAGGTACTAAGTTTGTTGATCAAGGTGGACAAGGCTTTCAGTGGGCAGAACTAAAAGGGTTTAAAGTATACATAGCTGACTCTCAGTTTATTGGTGAAGATGAGTATCGTGTATTTGCTAATAATGATGGCTACGTATACAATATGGATAATGGTACTAGCTTAGATGGTGAGAACATTGACGCTATATATGAATCACCTTATATGCCTATTAATGATCCACAGATACGTAAAACTTTCTACAAGTTAGATATGTATATTAAACCTTTTGGTAGCATTAATATTGAGGCAGGTATAAAGTTTAACCAAGGACGTGCAGGTTACATACAGCCTCCTACTTTTAACGTAATACAAGCAGGTGGTGGTACTGGTATATACGGTGATAATACTTCTCTATTTGGAAGTGCTACATACGGCGCACCAAGAACGCAAAGCTACATCAATCAGGTTATAGGGTCAGGTGAAACTGTAGCAATCCGCATCGAAGACAATAGTTCTGATGCTTCATTTTTATTAGATACAGCAATCTTCGAGTTTGCTACAGATGACAGACAGTAAGGAAATCTTATGGGTACAGGTTACGTAAGAGCAGATACAGCAAATAACATATCTAATGGTAATGTCATTGATGCTGATGATCTAGACAACGAGTTTAACGCTGTAGAAGCAGCCTTTAACGCTAGCACAGGCCACACACACGATGGTACTACTAGTGAAGGTGCACCTATAGAAGTGATAGGGCCAACGCAAGATATTGTAGCTACAGTGTCTGTACTACGCCCTAAGACTACAAACACGGTAGACCTTGGTACTACAACAATACGCTATAAAGATTTGTATCTCGAAGGTAATGCTGACATAGATGGTACAGTAAACGTAGAGGGTGCAACTACTCTACAGAGTACACTAGATGTAACAAGTAACGTAACTATAGGTGGTAATCTTACTGTTACTGGTGATGCTACTATCTCAGGTAATCTTACCTTTGGTGATGCTATTACAGATACTATTACCCTTACTGCTGATGTCTCTTCTAATATTCTACCTGCTGCAGATGATACGTATGACTTAGGTGCTGTAGGAAGTGAATGGCGTAATCTTTACATTGATGGTACAGCTAACATTGATACTGCTTCTATAGATACAGCTAACGTAGGTACTCTTGCTGTATCAGGTAATGGTACTGTTACAGGTGATCTTACTGTAACTGGTGATATTAATGCTACTGTTGTAGGCACAGCATCTCAAGCCAATACTCTTACAACTGCACGTACTATTAGTTTAGCAGGTGACGTAGCAGGTGCAGCTAATTTTGATGGTTCATCTAATGTCACTATCACTACAGTTATTGCTGATGATAGTCATAACCACACTATAGCTAACGTAGACGGACTACAGGCTGCACTAGATGCTAAACAAGCAACTATTACAGGTGCTGCTACTACTATTGACGATACCGATCTCACAATAGATAAAGCTCTTATATCTGATGCATCAGGTAAAGTTGCAGTATCCTCTGTTTCATCTACAGAGTTAGGACATTTATCGGGTGTATCATCTGCAATACAAACGCAGTTAGATGCAAAAATGACTCCTACGTACACAGGTGATGTTGACATTACTGGTGAACTTGTGGTAGACTCATACAATGAAACGTATGCTGCTGTAACATCAACGACTAACTCTACAACGATTGACTGTGAAGCAGGTAACGTATTCAGCCATACACTAAGTGAGAATACAACGTTTACATTTAGCAATCCACCTGCAAGTGGTACAGCTTATGGTTTCTCACTGAAGATTGTACAAGATGCAAGTGCTAGTGGTTATACTGTAACATGGCCCACAAGTGTAGACTGGCCTGACGCAACAGCACCAACACTAACAAGTACAGCTTCAGCAGTAGATCAGTTTGTATTCTACACACATGATGGTGGCACTACTTGGTATGGCTTTGTAGCAGGGCAAGCTTTAGGATAAACAACTATGGTTAATTTTAAAAAAGTAATGATGGCTTCAGCAGGATCAGGCTTTGATTACTGGGTCGGCACGGTAGAGGACAGCACTATCACATCAGGTAGCTATGGTGGCTCTATAAAAATGGATGTAAATTCTAGTAATGGCGTTGCAGTAGCTCTGAACCAATGGGGTGCTGACAACAAGGCGGCAGTTATCCAATTAAGTGCTAACGGTACTTTGGAGTGGTCAAACATTATTACCAAGGGAAGCAACAATACTTTAGGCTATGGCCTAGCAATTGACAGTAGTGACAATGTTTATGTTCCTGTTATTGGTTCATCTACTAGCAATTTTGTAATTTACAAGTTCAACTCATCTGGTTCTGTACAGCAAGTGGCGGGAAGTGGCGGTTGGAACGATGAAACATTTCAAACTTTTGATATATACGATGATGATATTTATCATAACAAAAAGTATGCTACGCTTGGCGCTACTATCTACAAAGAAGATGCGGGAACTTTAAGTGGTTCAGCCGATTGGACAAAACGATTTTACCCAAGTAATCCTTGGTTTCCAAACTGTACCTTTTACGGCCCTGTTTTTTCTGGAAGCGGTGATAGATATACAGTTTATGGTTACAGAGGTTCAGGAACAAGCAGCACCCCACTGATCTATACATTAACAAGTGCTGGATTGTTTGACACAGCAAAAGATGTAAAAACGTCAGGTGGCACCTATGCAAGTGTTGATTACAGTCCATCAAAACTTGCTCATTATAACGGTAACTTCTTTATTAATTTCAAGCAATCACCAGACAGCTTCTATATTGATGAAATTGTATTTGCTAGACTAGCGTATCCCTATACCTCATATTATTTCTCCAAAACATTTAATTACTCTACACGAAACCGTCTGACACACGGCCCTGTACTAGCGTCAAGCACTGGTGATATTCATTGCATGTTAAGAATATCAAACTCTAGTGACAGCAATTCTGGTTTTTGGTTGGAAACATTTGACGATGGCGGCACCTTCCAAAGCGAACTGCATATATCTGCTGGTGCAGGAAACTATATCATTGGCGAATGTTTAATAGATGATAACGACGACATGTATATTAGTGGTCGTTACTACGTTTCTAGTATTTATGCGGGATATAGACCTTTTGTTATGAAGATACCGTCAGATTATAGCACCATTGGCGGCACTTACGGAGATTGGACGCTGACTTATGCAACATCGTCCACCTTTACTATTTCAGCCCCTTTTGCTTCAGTAACCACGCCAACAACTACAAATGACACAAGTGTTTCAATTAGTTTTGGCTCTGAAACTGACAACAGCGCAAGTTCAACAACAATATCATTAGATCAAGATGGTATACAATAAACTTAGGTAAAACATAGGAGTACAAAATGTACGTTAAGGTAACAAACGGAGCAGTAGACCAATACCCCTACACGGTCGGCGATCTGCGGCGTGACAATCCCAATACGTCTTTCCCAAGACAAATTTCTAGTGATACGCTTGCGTCTTACGGTTTGTATGAGGTTATAATTCTAGATCGTCCTTCATACACAGAAAGAACGCAAAACCTAACGCAGAAATTAACGCCCACGTTAAACGGCGATAATTGGGAATTAGGGTGGACTGTATCGGATAAAACATCTGACGAAATACAGGCTTATGATGATTTGGTCGCACAAGAAAACAGAGCAGTTCGTGATAATTTAATATCTGTAACAGATTTTTATGCTTTGTCAGATGTTACAATGTCAGCGGAAATGACCACATACCGTCAAGCACTACGTGACATTACTACACATGCTAACTGGCCTCACTTAGAAGAGTCAGATTGGCCTACTAAACCATAAGAGTTAGGTCATGTCGGACATTAAGCTAACATCTGATGAACTAGAAGCTATGCTAGATCGTGCAGCAAGACGTGGGGCAAAGGAAGCCCTACGTTCTATTGGACTGCTAGATGATGACGCACACAAAGATATAACTGAGATGCGTAGCTTACTAGAAGCATGGCGTGATACTCGTAAGTCTGTGTGGTCTACTGTAACAAGACTAGTCACTGTTGCCGTACTAACGTTTATTGCTGGCGCAGTATGGATGACAATGAATAAATAAGGTAAAACATTATGGCTAAACGTTTTGGTGGATTCACACCGCAACAACAACAAACACTGTTATCTAAGATGGGCTACACAGGCCCAGCGCAACAGGATGACATTAATAAGTTCATGATGTCTAGCCCTAAAGCTGCATCTATGATGGGACGCTATGCACAGATGGCTAAAGCTCGTGTAGAAGGTGGGCCACAGACAGCTATGCAAGTAGGTGGCTACATGGCTCCTCCTACTCCTATGCAACAGATGCAAGAGAGAGCTACTAACTTAGACTATAATCGCTTGTATGCTCAGCCTAATCAGCAACCTATGCAACAGCCTGTAGCTATGCAGGTAGGTGGTATGGCACCTAACACTTCAGGTGGGTTTGATATGGGTGCAGGGCAACAAGGCCCAACTTATACTACAGGCCAAGAAGTGTTTCAGCCAGGGTATCAGTTTACAAAACCAGGAGAACAACCTATTAGTGGACCAGGCACATCACAACCTTCTCTGTACTCAGGTGACATAACAAACCAAACTTTGCAAGATATTATGAAGATGTCAACAGGGGCTACTCCTGTAGATTTACAGTATGATTATAACAGAGATGGTAAGATCACGTCAGACGATGCGCTACAAGCAAGTAAAGTAGGCACGGGACAAGGTACAGTATCTGCTGGTACTGATGCGGGTGGCTTCTATGATCCATCACAAGGTCTACCTGAAGCTGTAGGTACATTGTATACAGACCCAGACGAGGCTATGGATGCAGCTTTTGAGGCAGACTTTAATGCTGGTACTGAAGGTACTAACCAAAAATTAGGTGGCGATAAGACTTGGGCTAAAGAAAATGTATCTACGTTAGCTAATGTAGAAAACCCTAAAGATTATACACTACGACTAGATGGTAAGTATTGGACTCTTGTTTATCCTGATGGTACAGAGATTCAAACAGGCCACAAGAACAAGAGTTATGCTACAGGACGTGGTAATATTCTAGCTGCTGCTGCAGAGGCTACACGAAATGTTGTCACTGAAGAAGAGAAAACAGCAAGAGAACAGCAGTATGACCAACAGCTAGGACAATACAAGAGCTACTATGGTCAACAAGCAGGTGCAGCAGTAAAAGACCCTGAGACTATTCGTGCTAACCTTAACACTGCACAACAGACGCTAGGACAAGAGCAAGGTCTACTACAGCAATACACTAATCAGCTTGCTAATATGGACCCTGAAGACCCGCAGAGAGATGTACTAAAAGGTCTTATTGATGAGCAACAGATCAAAGTAACACAAGCTCGTGCAGGTGTATCTACAGCACAAACTGCACTAGAGACTGTGGGTATGCCTAGCACTACAGAGCTACGTTCTACAGCCTTAGATAAACCTGAAGAGATGGTTACTAAGCAAGACGTAGTTACTGTATCAGATGCACAGCGTGAAGCAGGGAAGATTGCTGAAGGTACAGGTCAAGCTGCTGCTGAAGCTCAAAAGGCTACACAAACAGAAGCTAAGCTACGTGCTGATGTACCACTAGCTAAAGAGTTCCAAGCTACTGGTATGACAATTAAAGAGGCTGCTGCTGAAGTAGCTAACGTAATGTCTAAGCTAACTGCTGTAACAGGTAAGCCTAGCGCAGAAGCATTAGCTGATGCAGCTACTATGGACCCACAACAGCTAGCACAGTTAGGTCTTACAGTAGAGCAGATTGATCGTGCTCGTAGAGTAGAAGCTATCCCAGCGCTAGAAGTTACACCAGAGATGGAAGTAACAGGTGCTGTAGACATGGAACGTGCTAAGGCAGAGACTAACTTTGCTGCAGCTACTGGTGTTCCATCTACTGAAGCTACTGTACAAGGTCAGCTTACACAGCTTATGGAGCAGTTCGAGGATGGTGAAACTCCTGCGTGGGCTGCTGGTGCTATGAGAGCCGCTACCCAGCGCATGGCTGCACGTGGTTTGTCTGCTTCTAGTATGGCAGGTCAAGCTATCGTACAAGCTGCTATGGAGTCTGCACTACCTATTGCACAAATGGATGCACAGACACGTGCTCAGTTCGAAGCGCAGAACTTGTCTAACAGACAGCAAGCTGCTATGTTCGCTGCAGAGCAACGCTCTAAGTTCCTTGGCATGGAGTTTGACCAAGAGTTCCAAGCACGTGTGCAGAACGCTGCACGTATCGCTGATGTAGCACAGATTAACTTTACTGCTGAGCAACAGGTAGCACTAGAGAATGCACGTATGGCGCAGACTGTAGACATTGCTAACCTTGATGCTAAGAATGCTAAGATCATGGCAGATGCTGCAGCTATGTCACAACTTGATCTAGCTAACTTAACTAATACACAACAAGCTAACGTACAACGTGCTAAAGCATTCCTAGACTTTGACATGACTAGCCTGACTAACCAGCAGCAAGTAGCTATGTTTAAAGCACAGAGCTTAGCAAGTGTGTTTATGTCTGATACTGCTGCTGAGAATGCTGCACGTCAGTTTAACGCATCTAGCCAAGACCAAGTAGGTATGTTCTTCTCTAACCTGCAGACACAGATTCAGCAGTTTAACAATGAGCAAGCTAATGCTATGGAGAAGTTTAACGCTGGTGAAGCTAATGCTATCTCACAGTTTAATGCAGCACAACAGAATGCACGTGATCAGTTTAACGCATCTCAAGCTCTTGTAGTTGAGCAAGCTAATACCCAATGGGAACAAGCTATCACTACTATGGATAACGCTGCACAGAACGCAGCTAACCGTGAAGCTACTATTGCAGCTAATAATCTTACAGAAATTACTTACAACAACATGTTAATGCAAGAGCGTGATTATTTAGATTATTCATGGAGATCAGCAGATAATATTCTAGCTCGTGAAAACGCTTACATGATTGCTGAGATGCAAGGTCAAGCTGCAGTAGACACAGCACGAGGTGAGGGTACAGGTAAACTACTAGAGATTGGTACAACCTTCTTACTAAATAAGTTCCTTCCAGGTTCACCGTTAAAGGTTTCATAAGGTAAAACATAATGGCACTATTTAAGCTAACAAAACAAGACAGAGACTACTACGCTTTACAGGACTTGCTGAAACCTAAAGAGGAGCAGCAGGAAGAAACTGCTGGTATTGGTACTAAGCCAAGTAAACAAGAGCAAGACGAAGAAGGTATGTTCACTAGTTTCTTTCGTGGTTTGTTTGACAGGTCTGAACAAAGAGCACAAGAGATTGCTAAAGAGGCTAGAGAGTCGGCACTAGCAGCACGTCTTACACGTGAACTTTCTGGCATCACTAAGTCTTTAACAGAAGAAGATGTAGCTGTACGTTCAGCATCTCGTGATCCACGTTACGGTAATCAGTTACCTGAAGAGACTACGCTTGTTGATGTTACAGACACAGATATGGGAAAACTAACCAATGTTAAACCTCTCTATGACTTGGCAGAAGCTGTTGATCCTGGTACTATTGACACTGAGTCTCTTGATGCTGATGGAGGTGCATCTACAAGTGGGAAAGGGTTAATGAGTCCTCGCCTTGATGGTAAGGACGGTGATCTGGCTTCCTATGGTGATCCTTTTACTGTTACAGAAGATGAACTTTATAAATATGCTACAGAAGCATTTCCAGATAATGACCTAGCTGCAGGTGCTTTATTAGCTACTATTGAGGCTGAAAGTGCAGGTGGAGATTCCATGTTAGAAAGTGGAAACTATACAAAAGAAGCTGCACTTAAAGTAGCATATCAAGGTAAATACAAGACAGCAAGAAAGAAAGAAGTAGAAAAGATATTTAAAGACCCTGATCTTACTTATGTAGATAGCGATGGTAATACACGTATGACAAAAGAAGGACAGGTCAAGTTTTTTAACATATACTACAATGATAAATATCGTGGTGAAAACTATAAGATGGGTAATACGGAAGAGGGTGATGGATTCCGTTTTAGAGGAAGAGGGCCAATCCAGCTTACAGGTAAAAACAACTACAAAAAGTACGGAGATATGATAGGTGTTGACTTAGTTCAGAATCCTCATCTAGTTGTCACAGATAAAGATGTAGCTCTTGCTGTTACTAAAGCATACATGAAAGATAAAGGTTTAGATAAAGTAACCTCAGCATCAAAACTACGTAATATCGTAGGACATGCAGATGACAGTAGTTTAACTAAAGCAAAGGCTCGTTGGAAGAGAGCAAAAGAGATCGAAAACAAAATAGCACGATCTACCTCTCCTCGTCCTATGTTGCGTCCTGATGATTTTAAGGTAGCGAGTAACTAATGTTCGGCTTACCCCTAGAGTTAATCACTATGCTATTCTCCACTGTGCTAGGTGGCGTGATGTCTATCTGGGGTCAGTCCATGAAAGCCCGTCAGATGCAGAACGAGATGCTCATGCAACGTGCAGAGTTTAACCGTAGTGCTGTAGCTGATGCACGTGATGCAGGTAAGAATGATAAACACTTTGCTTGGACACGTAGGCTTATAGCTTTATCTGCTGTATTCTCTATTATTGTCTTGCCAAAGCTAGTCGCTGTATGGTATCCTGATGTCAGCGTATATGTAGGTTACACTGAAGCTACTGGT
>Ga0222717_10001893_pt1 | contig 16662 bp, 10 predicted proteins | sample C33_18DmetaG_FD_165053 | JGI IMG/M metagenome (GOLD analysis project Ga0222717, IMG submission 165053) | Estuarine water microbial communities from San Francisco Bay, California, United States - C33_18D | ecosystem: Environmental > Aquatic > Marine > Unclassified | place: USA: California...
CCACTAAGCTTGAAGACATCTTCAGTAGCTGGGACACCCTTATTACTCATATGCTGAATTACCTCTTTTGTAATGTTCGTTGCGTCGGCGGGTTTACCCTCAAGCCACGCCGCAATCACCGCCTCGATTCCCGCCCATGACGCATTAGGCTCACGAACTACAGGATCATTCATCATCTTCAAAAAAATCTTTCGCGCGTTATCATACTCATGCCGCCCAAGACAGGCATGCGATCTACTGATCATCATTGCTATCTTCTGTGCATCCTCTGGATCATATGTCCCCTCAGGCTCTTTGTCATCTAATACAACATTACTTACGTAACCAGTAGACATAGCATCATCGCCCTTATTATTGGTATAAATCACAATTGCAACAGCGGCAAAAAGAAGTCCAACAGCACCAGAAAAAACCAGCTTTAGTTCACCGGATCTCTCTTTAACACGTCGCTGTGCACGATCACGACTGTGAATAGGCTCAGAAACACCCTGCCGCTGAGTTGCCTCTCGAGCCAACTGCAGAGCCTCATCCATTTTTTTGTATGTCTCAAATCGGTCTTCCGGCTCCAAGGCCATTGCCTTGTCGACTAAATAACAGGTCTCTGCTTTCAACCAAGGAGCAACCTCTGCAAGGGGAAGCACACTATCCTTGGCACTCCTAACAGCCTTAGTCGTTTTCACCTCACCGGAGATGGGTGGACGACCAGATAATATGTGATACAGAGTAGCCCCAAGAGCATAAATATCACTTCGAAAATCCTCCTCGCGCCCGTCGAGAGCCTCTGGCGGAACGTAATAAGGCGTCGCCCAAATTTCATCAGCCTTGACCGTGCCGCCTTGGGTAACCAACGCCAGCCCAAAGTCGACAATTTTAACATTACCAGAGGCATCAAAAAGAATATTGCCAGGTTTGACATCCCGGTGAATCAACCCTGCAATTTTTGCCGCTCTTAGACCATCGATAATCTCAGCTGCCATAGGTAAAACATCATTTTCGCTAAGCGCATCCTTACGTGCTATCTTTTGCTCCAAGCTCTCGCCTGTAACCATTTCCATAGCAATGTAGTAATGCCCCCAGGCATTGCCCACGGTAAATACACGCACGATATGTGGATGACTAATTGCGGCAGTGATAAGCGCCTCTTGTTCAAACCGCTCTACCCTAACAGAATCACCCGAATAGTCTTCATTCAATAACTTAATCGCAACATCTCGTTTTAGCGTGACGTCACGCGCGCTAAAAACTTTACTCATCCCACCTACAGCGTGCCGGCCGGTCAACACATAATGGCCAAGCTCGCACTTAACACGCGTATGTTGACCACAATCTGGACAAGCTACATTTGTATATGGGCTAATCGATGTGATATCCATCTGGCAACCACATGAGTTACAATGAGCCACGTGTAGATCAGGTGCGCTGTTCATTATTGATGTGTATCTTAGTTTTCTGTAGGAAAAATGGAAATCCTAAACAGTTAATATGTTGATATAAATTATTTATAGCCCTTTTAGTGGTTATGGCTTGCTCATTAAATACGTCTCCGCTTTATTAAACTAATCAACTAATGCAAGATATTATCGACCAGTTAGCAGCCGAGGCATTTGCTAGTGGAGCCACAGACCTTTTCCTCTGTGAGGGTGAGATTCCACGTGTCCGCGTCAATGGCGATATTCAAGCCCTAGGCAATCATACATTAGAAAGAGAATCGCTAGCAAATTTTTGGCAAACCTGTGACACAGATCCAATCAACGATCTGGAAAAAGATACCAGCTACGTTATCCCCGGAGGACACCGGCTACGCGTAAACCTCTACAAATCGCTCGGCAAGCTATCCTCCGTTCTTCGCCCAATCAATGACGAGGTTCCAAGCATGAAATCACTTGGATTGCCCACTGATCTGATACAGCAATGGATGCGCCAAAATTCGGGTATCATTATTGTTTCCGGACCAACTGGATCCGGGAAATCTACTACAATTGCCTCAGCACTACAGTGGGTCAATGAGACACTAGCACGCCATATTGTAACGATTGAAGACCCCATCGAATATCTCTTTTCGAATCAGCTGAGCTACTTTTCCCAACGTGAGCTCAACTCTGATACCACATCATTTGCATCCGCACTTCGTGCCTCGCTAAGACAAAGCCCAGATATTATTTTGCTGGGCGAAATCCGAGACATCGAAACAGCAAAAACTGCACTGCAAGCTGCAGAAACGGGCCACCTTGTGGTAACCACCCTCCATAGCTCAGGCGTCACAGATACACTGGATCGAATCATTCATCTCTTCGGTGACGATAACCGCGCAGCCTTGTTAAAACTTCTCTCTCAGCACCTCGTAGGCATCATCAGCCAACAATTAGTACCATGTAAACAAGGCGGACAAATGATCGCGCTTGAACATCTGCAGAACGAAGCTGCCACCCGAACATGGATCCGTGACAATGAACTGACCAAAATTTCTGATCATATCAACCGCGAGGATAACTCAGCTAATTGTTCATTCGTCCGTTATCTGGTAGCGGCCGTTGAGCAAGGATACCTTGATCAAGATATAGGCAGACAGACAGCACCGAATGCTCAGGATTTCGACCGGCTTTTACGAGGAATCAAATAAACAAAATTATGGATGAACTCAAAAGTGTCACTGAATACCTGCATGCTACTGTGGAAATGGGAGGTTCCGACCTGCACCTCTCAAGCGGTGCTCCTCCAGCAGCGCGAATTGACGGCATCATTAAACCACTTGAAGACTTTTGTCTTAGTGATGAAGCCACCAAACAACTCATCCATGATACACTCACCGAATCTCAGCGTGCCGAACTGGAGGACGAATGGGAACTTGACTTTGCTATAGAAATCAATGACGTGGGAAGATTCAGGGGTAATGCCCACTTCATACACGGTCACATAGAGGCATCATTTCGCCACATCCCTTCGGATATACCAGATATCACATCTCTTGGCCACTACCCTGTGATTGAACAGATATGCCAGAAACGCCGTGGACTTATTTTGCTGACAGGAGTCACAGGCTCAGGTAAATCCACCACCCTCGCCTCCTTGGTCAAACGTATCTCAGAAACCCGATCAGGAGTCATCATCACTGTGGAAGACCCCATCGAGTTCGTCTATCCACATCTCTCATGCCTCGTTAAACAACGCGAAATCGGCACTGATACCAAATCATTTCCCCGTGCTCTTCGGCAAGCACTACGACAAGACCCAGATGTCATCGTAGTGTCTGAACTTCGTGACCTCGAAACGATTCGGATCGCTCTAACAGCCGCCGAGACTGGACACCTCGTGATCGCAACACTGCATACGGTTGACGCCCCCCAAAGCATTGATCGCCTAGTGGATGTATTCCCTCCTGATCAACAGCAACAGATTATTGCCCAGCTGGCCAACGTCTTGCAGTCCGTTGTATCCCAGCGGCTTCTACCGCGCCCTGATGGACTCGGGCGGGTAATGGCTTCCGAGGTCATGCTGATGAACCACGGTATTCGTAATTGTATTCGCGAAAGAAAAATTGAACAGTTAGTCGGCCTGATGGAAATTGGACAGGGTGAGGGAATGCATACAATTGATGAATCACTTGCTCATCTCTTACAAACGAAACAGATTACTCTACAAGAGGCACTTCATAACTGCCGCGATAATAAACGGTTTGAATCACCCACCTAGAATCCAAAACCATGGCCAATACTCAACTACCCATCAGTGAATACCTCAAACAAGGCGTTTTTATTCTAATTATTATTTCTGTTGCACTTTTCGGAATCAAGGGTTGCCGCAAATATCAAAAGAAACGTGCCGTCATTATTCAGCTGACCTCGCAAACAAGTGAATCATCATCTTACGAGCAATTCTACACCACAGATGCAAAGGCTACTCTGCTAAAGACGATGTATCAGATGCATTTGGCCACCGAGCTAGGCATGACACCAGAGGAGACACTGAAAGAAGTCATGGAGGAATCCGAAGCTCTCCTCGACACAGATAACGATAGAGAACTCCCTATTCGCAAGGCAATCATCAAAGATACGCTTCTGAGTAACTTCGACAACTGCAAGAAGCTCGGGATATTTGCCGATCAGAGTAATTTATTCGCACTGGAAAAAGGCGAAATACCGATCATCAAAATCGGCCCATCTGCTAATGAGGATGTCGTTATTTCCACAATCATTCCCTCATCCGTGCTGGATGGAGTTGACAAGCTAATCCCAAATCTAGTTGTCAGTCCACCAACAGAAAACGCTAACAACGTCGCGAATATGAAACTCAACGAGTTTGAAATCGCTCGTGCAAAACAATTCGCCAAGGCACTCGAAGATGCAGAATTAATTACACAAGAAGCCTACAAAAAAATCTTCGACTACTACGAAAGTAAAGCCAAGATATCGATCGCCCCGTAATATCGACGGGAAATAGCGTCGTTTACTTGGCCATCGACTTCAGCCAAGTCTTAAAGAATAGGTCCTTCTCATCCTGCGGATTGGCTTCTCCGCCGCCGAACACCCCGACATCCGCAGACGCTGGTCGCTTCATCAGAGTCACTTTGACTTCCATTTCCTTTATACCCCGCAATATATGCAGGGTGACCGTGTCATCGGGTTGCTTCGACTTGATGTATTCGCCAAAACGGGTGACGATGCCAAAATCTACCTGCTTAAAACCAAACCGGGCATTTGCTGGTGGTATTTTTGCCTTACCGAACTTAAGCGTATCCACACCCAGAATCGTGTCGTTTATTTTCAGCCCCGCTTTTTCCCCGGGGGTGTCGACCATTACAAAGGTGATTTGAATTCCCGCCAACTTTTCTTTTTTCTCTTGGCCTTTATCCGCCGGATCCATGATGGCGATCTCTTGCATACGGATACCAATGAAGCCCTTACCTTTGCCGAACTTTCTCTGGATCGCCGTTTCCTTCATTAGCTCGTAACAGCGCGACTTCGCCTCAGGCTGTCTGCTCCCATTCCATAATTTGTAAAGCTGCTCGGGCGATGACTCGAGGTTTTTTTTCGCCCACACCTTTAGTTCCGCGTAAGCCTTACTACGGACATCGAACTCATCCGAGTTCATCTTGTCCAGTAATGCATCTGATGGCTCGGCAATAAGCGGAGAACATAGCGCACCCACGAATGTCATCAACGCCCAACGACGGACATACCAATTTCCAGTTATCATACAATCTATATTAATCTTCTTTTCGGGTGATGCAATGCATCTTCATTAGAAAAGCGCATCCGCCTCAGCTACTTGTCTACAAACTCGAGCGATAGGTCGAGTGCCACGGCTGAATGCGTCAACGCCCCCACGGAAATAAAATCGACACCCGTTTTAGCAATATCTGCGATGGTATCGATGTTCACACCACCACTCGCCTCCAGCGCAGGACCAGCCTCACCGCGCATTCTTACTGCCTCGGCCATTGTTTTATTATCCATATTATCTAACAATAGATAGTCCACACCATCCATGGTGAGAAATTCCCCGACCTGATCCAGTGTCTCAGTTTCCAGTTCCACCTCGACGCCGGGACGGTCATGCTTCAGCTGGTGAATCGCCAACTGAAGCTCATCCAATCCATCTTGTGCTGCAAGGTGGTTGTCTTTGACCATCGCACGATCATACAACCCCATACGATGGTTCGTTCCACCACCTGCTAGCACGGCAGCCTTTTCCAATGCCCTCCACCCCGGAGTCGTCTTACGGGTGTCCAGAACCTTGGCTTTGGTTCCTTCGACCAGTGCAACATATCGCGCGGTGTTGGTTGCTATACCCGAGAGCCTCTGCAGAAAATTCAAAGCGGTCCGCTCGGCCGTCAGTATCGAGCGCGATGCACCATCAATCTCCAGCACCTTGTCACCATAGCTTACTGGCTCACCGTCATTCTTTAACACCTTCAGTTCTATCTCGGCATCTACCCGGCGAAATACTTCAACCGCAACATCCATTCCTGCCAACACTCCATCTGCCTTAGCATGAATGTATGCAGATGACTGTTGACCCTCTGGTATAAAATAAAGCGAGGTTATATCGCCGTCACCAATATCCTCTCGAAGCGCGAGATCGATCAACTCTGCGGTCATATCATCTTCCATAAGCTAATGATTTATCAGCAGGCACGAATTGACAACACCCAAGCTCATTGAAATTTCCATTGTTAATCATCGAATTTCTGGCAGAACCCGTCCGCGAAATGCTTGCCATCCAAAACCTGCACATTGAATTTGGTGCGAGAGTCATCTTTAAGGACCTCTCGTTCACTGCGCATGCAAAGGAGCGAATCGCATTCGCCGGGCACAACGGGGCTGGAAAATCCACCCTGATGAAGTGTATCGGTGGTATTCTTGAGCCAAACGGCGGCAAGATCGTCAAACCAAAGCACTGCGACGTTGGGTATCTGCCACAGGAAGGAATCCATATTCAAGGGATCACACTTTGGGACGAGGTCGAGTCTGCATTCGCCGAAACGCGCGACCTTCAGAAGGAAATCAATGCCCTCTCGGAAAAACTCCACAGTCTCGACCCACGCTCCGCTCCCTACTCAGATCTACTTCACGAAATCGGTGACCTCGAACTAAAACTCGACGCCGCCGATCCAGGAACTATCAAACCAAAAATGGAATCGGTGCTCACCGGGCTGGGATTCAAACGCACCGACTTCACACGCGACTGCGCTGAGTTTTCCGGCGGTTGGCAGATGCGTATTGCTCTGGCAAAACTCCTCCTGATTCAGCCGCAGGTTCTTTTGTTAGACGAACCGACCAACCACCTCGACATCGACTCGCAAAAATGGATGGAAAGTTATTTGGTAAACTACCCCGGTGCTATCTTGATCATTTCTCACGACCTCGCACTGCTCGACATGCTGACTACTCGCACCATCGCCTTCCACCATGGTCGCGCTGAAGAATACGCTGGTAACTATTCATTTTACGCCAAGGAGTCGGTCCTCAGAAAAGAAATTCTCGTCAAACAATATAAAGCCCAGCAACGAGAGATTAAGCAGATCCAGGACTTCATCGATCGGTTCCGCGCCAAAGCCACCAAAGCAAAACAAGTTCAAAGCCGCATCAAGCAGCTAGAAAAAATTGAGGTCATCGAAATCGAACAGGACGACGCCGTGATGAGCTTCCGGTTCCCCGATCCCCCCGCCTCCGGCCACAGCGTTGCCACACTGGAGAATGCCAGCAAAGCGTACGGCAATATCAATATTTTTAACGACTTCGATTTTGAAATAACCCGCGGTGAACGTATGGCTATTGTGGGGCCTAACGGTGCGGGAAAATCAACTTTCTGCCGACTTATCACCGGCCAAGAAGAGCCTGACAGCGGCACGCACAAGTTTGGCCACAAGGCGGCCGCATCGTTTTTCTCCCAAAACCACGCCGATGAACTCGACCCAGATACCACAGTGCTGGAATGTGCCGAGGGTGCAGCATCACGCGAGAACGCACCGCTGGCAAGAAATCTGTTAGGCTGCTTCCTGTTCCGAGGTGATGACGTGTTTAAAAAAGTAGGTGTGCTCTCCGGCGGTGAGCGCTCACGCGTAGCACTTGTCTGTATGCTTCTACGCCCCGCAAACTTCCTGATTCTCGACGAACCTACCAACCACCTAGACATACAGTCGCAGGAGGTTTTACAAAATGCACTGCGCGAGTATCCAGGTAGCTACCTGATCGTTTCGCACAACCGCTCGTTCCTCGACCCGATCGTCAATAAAACCCTCGAATTTCGCCAAAGCCACCCACCACGGATGTTTGCTGGCAATATTTCCTACTATCTCGACAAAATTGAAGAGGAAAAAGGCAATGAGGCATCTACTAATCGTGTTCAAAAAACCACGACTTCATCGTCTTCTACGAACCGCAAGGAACAACGCAAACGTGAGGCCGCTGAACGCAAAAAACGCAATGACATATTGAAGCCATTGCAAACTGAACTCGAGCAGTTGGAGAAGACCATCGCCGAATACGAAGCCGCCCAAGCAACGCTCACCGAACATATGTCTTCCCCAGATGTAGCATCAGATGGTGACAAGATGCTCCAAGCGACCAACGCCTACCAAGCACTCACCGAGAAACTCGAAAATGCGATCTCACGCTGGGGCGAAGTCAGCGATGCGCTTGAACAATTGGAAACGCCGTAAAGTTAACGCAATTTGCGATGTAATAATCGCCACCCATCTGCTTTATTGTAGCAAATCAGCAGCTTGACACAAATCATGATCCGCTCCTTACTCCTAACCATATTCGTTTTTTCTAGCTACCTACACAGCGCTGAGCACGCCACTCGCGCCGATTGGGTTAAACACAGAAACGAGCAAAACAACTACACCAAATGGTACCAACAAATGGATACCGGCCCCGTCTGGGCATATACGTTCGGCGACCACTACCAGGGGGGAAAACGCACCGGAGCACTCAAAGGCCTGCGCTTGGAACTGTCGAAAAACGATGACATCTTCGGACTGTTCGATACCGAAACTCTCCGCTTCAGCACCGTCTACCATGGTGGTCTGCACTGGGGCGCCACCCCATGGACCGGTGCCCACGGCAAGCTAATCTCCATGGCAAACGAAACAGGTAATATTTTCCAGAACGCCTCCAAACCCGGCTGGGCCGATAAAAATGGATCGTTCGCTGAGACGCGCAAGCACCCCGGACACGGCAACCTCGCCGAAGATCACGCTCGCTTCCGCGGACACTACCGCCACGGCGAACAAATGATCCTCGACTACTCCGTCCTCGGCTCCCGCGTCCTCGAAATGCCATCCGCCAAACTCGTCGACGGACACCCCGCCGCCTTCAGACAGTTCGACCTAGCACCCTGCGATCACGATAGAATCCTGTTAATCGCTAGCCATGACGGTTCTATCATCAAGATCAATAGTGACAGACAATCTGCCACCATAATCTCAAAAAAAATCAAAAAAAAGAATACTCCCGCGCCTACTGAAACCGACAAAATAAGGGTCATCATGGACCGCACCACCGGTGGCTGGGATGAGCTCATCATGGACGCCCCCTCTAACAAAGACCTCGCAGACCGAAAAAACTCCAAGAAGATATTCTTTCGCGTCCTTCCTGAATTCACCCAAACACACGCCAAAGGAGGCGATGAAGAAGGTGTCGCAATTCGCCTAAATGATAGATATGCCGCACGCAACGGCTACGACTTAGCACGCAATTTCTTTTTTGCCGACGACAACAAGCCAGGTAGGCTAGAACTCCTATTGACGGCAAAACAATCGATCTCTAGAATTCACCTTTTCTCCGCACACTACGATGAGCGAGCACCACAAGACGTCGAAATCTATGGTACCACCAACGAACATGCCGACTCATCACTGCCCACCAAAAAACTCAACGACGGTGGCTGGAAAAAAATCGCAGCTTACTCCACACTCAAATTAGGTAAGGGCGGCAAACACGGCGCTGCAATTGTCGCACCCAAAGGCAAAAACATCGGCTCCTTTCACAAGCTGCTCTTCATTTCGAAGCCGAGCCATAAGAACAGCAAAATGCACACCTTCTTTTCCGAAATCGATGTATTCGGCAAAATCGCTCCCGCATTCAAAACAAACAGAGAGGATTATAAGAACAAAGATCTCGCCGTCGCCTTGCGAGGTAAAGGCATCAGCCTCAAGGATGCAGGAAATGGCTCACTTACACTACACATCCCTGCCAGTAAAAGCCTCACCCAGTTTTCAATTGGTTACATATCGGCCAAACCAAAACTGTTAGGAAAAGCACACCTATCACTACAGAAAACCACACCAGCTCCACGCGAACTCGCCTCCCTAACCAAAGGCGGCCCCAGCGTTTACCCACAAACCGTCACTGCCACCTCAACCGTCGCCTCCGGCGATGACACCTGGCTCGTCGACCAAATTGGCCTCCCAGTCGAGAACCCATGGCACTCGAACATCCGCGCCGGAGGTTTCGATTTCTTCTCCGACGGCGACTCCGCAGCCATCAGCACATGGAACGGTGACGTCTGGATCGTTAAAGGACTGAAAGGCGACTGGAAACAAGTCCAATGGCGACGTTTCGCTACCGGGCTGTTCGAAACTCTCGGGCTGAAAATCGTCGATGACGTCATCTACGTTCACGGCCGCGACCAGCTCACCCGTCTGCACGACCAGAATAACGACGGCGAGGCCGATTGGTACGAGTGCTTCAACAACGACGTCCTCATCACCAAGAACTTCCACGAGTTCGCCTTCTCCTTGCAAACCGACAAGAAAGGCAACTTCTATATCACCAAGGGTGCGCCGGTGCTAGGCGGCGGTCGTGGATTCGATAAAATCCTCCCCCACAACGGCACCGTCATGCGTATTTCCAAGGATGGTAAAAACCTCGAGGTCCTCGCCACCGGCATACGCGCACCGGGCGGGCTCGGCGTTGGGCCTAACGGAGAGATCACTACCGGTGAAAACGAAGGCACATGGCAGCCGTGCTGTAAGCTCAACTACTTCACCGGCAAGAATAAATTCCTAGGTGTAGAAGATGCCGCACACCACCTGAAGGGCCAAAAATTGCACGAACCGCTCTGCTATTTTCCCATGCGTATCGATAACTCAGGCGGCGGTCAGGTTTGGGCACCCAAGAACTCAAAATGGGGTCTCAAGTCCAATGAACTCGTTCACCTCTCCTACGGTAAAAGCTCGCTTTACCGAGTCCTCAAAGAGGAAGTCGGCGGCATGATGCAGGGCGGCGTCGTTCGTATCCCAGTGAAACTCAAGTCCTCCGCCATGCGCGCCCGCTTCCACCAAGACGGATCGATGTATGTGCTCGGATACCGTGGCTGGCAAACCAACGCCGCCACCCCTCAGGCATTCCACCGCATCCGCTATAATAAAAAGGCAATCACCATTCCCGACCAACTGAAAGCCACCGATAAAGGACTCTACATCCGCTTCGAAAAAGAACTCGATGCCTCGACCGTGGCGGACAAGTTCAACTTCAAAGTCGAACGCTGGAAATACATGCGCACCAAACAATACGGCTCCGGAGAATTCTCTATCGATAACCCAGACGTCGAAGCCGAAAAACGCGCTCATGAGCGCGAGTCAAAAAAACACCGCAAACACGACCAAGTAGAAATCGCACGCAGCACCCTACTGCCCGATAAAAAAACTGTCTTTCTGCATATCCCAAGCATGAAGCCTGCCCAGCAAATGAGCATCGTGTATAAACTTAAGTTCGCTGATCAATCATCCGCCGAAGGCGAGATCATAAACACCGTGCACAAAATGGGCCTCCATAAAGACCCCAGCGTGCTCGGCTCCACCCAAAACCAAACTGCCGATAACGATCAACTCCAGCCCGGTCTAATTCAGAAAATCACCGTGGATGGAAAATCCGACCACCGTGTGAACCGCCTCCCCGCCCTGCAAGTGGACGCCAATGAAGCCGCCTCCGACATGCTCAAACCCGGCAAGTTCACTTCCGAGTGGTCCGGCGTTCTTCGGATCGAACAACGCATGTCACCCCAGTTCGCCCTGCACACACGCGGAGCCGCCACCCTCACCATCAACGGTAAAGAAATCCTCAAGGTCAGCGACGAGAAAGATGCCCACAGCAAGGCACTCTCTGACGCCGTCCAACTCGACCCTGGCAAGCATGCCTTTTCCCTCAAATACAACAGTAGCTCCGCAGCCGGACATGTCCGCGTGCTCTGGAAAACCGGGTCAACCCCACTGCACAACATCCCCGCTACTTACTTTGCACACAAACCTCACCACGAGCTCACACAAGCCCTAGCCGTAAGACAGGGACGCGACCTCCTGCTTGAGCAAAAATGCACCGCATGCCACAGCCAATCTAACAAAAAGAACCTCCCCGACATACTCGAGAAGGGCCCAGACATGAAAGGCATTGGCTCACGCGTTAGCTCCGACTGGATCGCACAGTGGCTCGCCAAACCACACACCCTGAACCCAGGCACCACCATGCCTGCTTTTGTTGATGTAAATACCGTAAAAGGCCGCCAAGACGCCGCCGACATGGCTGCCTACCTTGCAACAATCACTGAAGATGCAGCTGCACAACCTGAGCCACAATCCAACGCCCAAACAATCAAACTCGGCGGTGGAAAATTCCACATGCTCGGGTGCGTCGCATGCCACAGCCTGCCAGGCAGCACACTGAAAGAAGGCAACTCCCGCACACCTCTGAATAATATCAGCGCGAAATTCACCCACCAAACACTGGCTAAATATCTCAGCAAACCAGATAAACATTATTCCGCCTCGAAGATGCCCGACTTCCAGCTCAGCAAAGAGGAAACCACCCAGCTGGCCGCCTTCCTCATAAGCGCCTCCAAAGGTAACGCCACCCCTGCCACCAAGTTACCTCAAGGTAACGTCGCACGGGGGAAACAACTCGTCGTTTCCAACAACTGTGCGGCCTGTCACAATGACCTCGATCCCAATCCCAACAAACTCGACGACTTCAAAGCCATCCTCGGCACCAACTGGCAGCAAAAAGGATGCGCCTCCGAGAAACCATCCGCCAAATCACCACGCTTCAATCTGACCACCCAGCAGCGCAAGCTACTCGAACAATTCCGCGCTGAGAAAGGTAAAAATGCACCGCAGGCACTGGCACACACGTCCAGTCACGATTACACCGACCGACAGTTCAAGTCCCTCAACTGCATCGCATGCCACAGCCGCGATGAGGAACCGTCGCTGCTCGCAAGCATCCACGCGCAGAGCCAGCATCTTATGAAAGGTGTGCCAGTCGATGATCGCAATAAAGTCGACCAGTCACGCCCGCAGCTCACTTACATCGGTGAAATGCTGCACACCGACTATATCCAGCGCACACTCGATGGCAAAGTCAGTAAACGTGCTCGCCCATGGCTCTCCATGCGTATGCCAGCATTCCACTCCCGCGCCAAACTCATGTCGGAAGGACTCAGCAAACAACACGGCATGGCACCAAGCACACCGAAGGCTGGGGATATCGACCCCGCAAAAACCAAGGTCGGCAAAAAACTCGTCGGCTCCAACGGTGGCTTCGCCTGCAACATCTGCCACGCCGATGGCACCACCAAAGCCACCGCCGCCTTCGAGGTGGAAGGCATCAATTTCGATCAAGTCGCACAACGCCTACGCCCAGGCTTCTACCACCGCTGGATGGAAAACCCACAAAGCATCAATCCGACCACCAAGATGCCACGCTACACCCAGGACAACAAATCCCCCCTCCCCGACTACAACAACGACGCCCAACAGCAATTCGACGCCATCCTCGAATACTTCCGCAGTCTGGAAAAATAATAGCGCAGCCACAGGGAGCTACACTCTTGTCGCCCTGTGGCAGTTTTACCTTCTGGCAGTTGATAGTAAACTCCTCCGCCAATCGATGCTCCTCATCAGGTATTACCTAATCATCGGCAACAAATACCTTATCCCAGCCATCAAAGAACACGTCATCACTGTTGCCCAAGGGCTCAACTTCGCACGACTCCGGAACCTCAGGCTGGACAACCTTCTTCAGCATGTGAGATTCTGCTTTCTCTACCGCCTTTTTCAACTTATTCTGCAACACATTTACTGCGTCTCGAACATCTTCACATTCACTTTGTTTGAGCAAATCCAAGTAATGATCAAGGCATCTGTAAATGTAGATTTCAATATCTTTCATTTTGGCAAAAGAACTTAAAATATAAATATCTAATTTTTACAACAAAAAACAGCTGGATAATATATTGTCTTGCATTTAATATAAAAGGTGATGCACAGACTGGCGCACGAATTGAAACATGCTTTGGAAAGCACAGGCTTTTCTAGGTTAGAAATTTGTAAACGGTGTCATCTTGAACCTGCCGCCCTTTCAAAATACTTGAACGGAAAAATGCATCCACGCAAAAAAGTGTTGGTCAAACTCAAAAAAGTGATTCCGCCGCAATTTTTAGGAAAAATTTATGCAGCTCACTTACTGGACACCCTTCCTGAGGACTGTGAGCGCTACATCACCATCGTCAACAAAATGGCCCCGACCCAGGCCCCCAAGCTAATGGAGGACCAAGAGGTATACCATGCAGGTGAAAACTTAACACAAGAACTGGAAGAAGCATTTTCTTTTCTTCGTGAAATGGCAGCAAAAAGTCCAGAAGTTGCTAAATCTATTTTATCCACATACAACATAATGCGTAGTGTTGATTTAAAAAAACTCTAGTTACTCGGAAGAAAAATCCAGCCCGCACTAAAGTAAAAAAGGCATAACTGTCTGTGCATTTGTTGAGTAGAGCTACAAACTTATCGTTGTTGGCTCAGACCAACACCTAAAACTGGCTCGTCTAAGTTGGTGATTGGTGGCATAACTAATTTCAATTGCGGTATACTGGTAGCTCATACTCGATGAAGCCGATAGGTGTGCCGAACACGGTCTAGGGCAACGACCCAAAGGTAGAGTTAACGCTGACCTTACATTTGTTATGATATCTCATCGCAAAAAGCTTATATGAGTGCAATGAACTTATATAATTATCGAATTGGTCTAGCGTAGAGCGCAGTTTTCTGTATCTGAACCTTGTAGGTTTTTTGCGGATCATACTGATAGAGCTGTTGCAATTCTTTACTTTTTTCATTCATCTCAGGAGTTGGCTTGAGGTTTCTAGTTGTTTTCTTAGCAGCTTTTGCAGCTTTATACTGCTCAACCCTCAAGCGGAGATAAAAGTCACGTTTTTTCTGGAAATCATGGTAGTCTTTTGAGCTCTTAAATTGATAAATCTTTTTGGCCTTTGCCTCGCCATCTTTCTCAGTAACGGAAAGCAAAGAAGCTTGGTGCGGCACCTGCACGTATTTATTTTTCACTGAATAGGCATAATTTTTAACCATGATACGAATGTTGCTCTCCAGCACCTTTTTAGTCTCATTAATCTCCCCCGCGATCATTTCACGCTGTTGCATGAATTTAGTGGGTGTTTTGTTAAATTGCTGAGATAGCTCAGCTAGACGCTGGCGCTGAGCTGCAGCGGCCCTAAGGCTGTTGCTAAGACGGTGATTAGAATTAACCCCCTCCACAACGGCCACTAAGGTGAAAACCCCCTGTGGGCTTTTTATTGTAGCTGGTACGTTTTTGGCCTTGGCAATCATCTCGGACGTGACCGGACTTTTTTTCGGTGGATTGGTTTGACTTGTTTTAGGTGTGCCAGCCTCATGTTTACCTTGGCTCGACCGCGGTTTAAAAGGAGTTCCTAATCGCACTGCTCTGGCATAGATGGCTATTTTCTCAGCGTTAATTCGGAAGTTTTTTTCTGGATCATAATTGTAGAGCTGCTGCAATTCCTTGCTCTTCTTATCCATCTCAGTAGTTGGCTTGAGATTTCCATCCTGCTCTGCAATAGGCAGGAAAGTATCGCTACCCTTATCTACGAAAACGGCTGTGGAAGGTGCCCCTTTATCAGCAGCTTGTACTGCTTTGACTTGTTCAAGTTTCAATCGGAGATAGAAATCACGCTTTTGCTGAAAACCCTTGTAGTCTCTAGCATTCTTGAAAACGTGCACTATTTCGGTCATAGCCTTACCTTTTAACTTGGTAACAGAGAGCAACGAAGCCTCGTGGATTACCTTCACGTAATTTTTTTTAAGTGAATAGGCATAATGCTTAGCCATAAAGCGGAGGTTGCCTTCCAGTTTTTTTTGGGCCTCCATAACCTGGCCTACGATCAATTTACGCTGCGGCACGGAATCAGCGGATGCTTTGCCCAATTGCCGCGTGAGATCTGCTAGCTGCTTTCGCTGGGCATCAATGACCTGAACGCCATGATTGTAACGGCGGTAATCATCGGCACTCTCGACAACAGCCACCAAGTTATAATCCCCTTGTGGGTTTTTTATTGTGGCCGGCACGTTTTTGGCTTTGGCAATCACCTCGGGGGTGATCGCCTCAGGTGTGGGCGCGGGTTTGGGGGGTGACTCAGTATTTGGTTTGTTGGGTATTATCTGCTCCGTTGAAGTCGTCTTAGCTTGAACTTGATCCGATTGAACAGGGTTAGTTGCTATCTTATTACCACTTTTGCCAGCAAAATATCCCGCAGCACCAAGGGATGCGCCCAATGCAATGAGCAAAATATAGTTCACTTGATTCATTTTATCTTGTCGTTTCTGATTCATTTCAACCCAGATAAGTACATTCTGATTTTGAATAAATAGCAGTTATATCACTTTGTTAATCAATTCAATAAAACCAATGAAGCTAGTTATACGGTGGAATGGAATCCGTATAGAAGCCTGAGGTTCTGGAGCCGATGCATGGTCAGCTTAAAATATTGAAAAAGACTCTGCGTTGGCCGAACAAGGCACCATACCTTCATAAAAAAACCAGCCCGCCCCAAAACAAAAAAGGGCAGGCTGGTCTGTATATTCATTGATTAGAGCTACAAAATTACCATTGGTAACTCACACCCACACGTATCACTGACTCGTCTAAGTCGGTGGTTGATGCCGCAGCAACTTTCAACTGAAGGTTAGGGTTGATCGCACGAGCGTAACCGAAGCCGAAGCCAGTCTCTCCCTCGAAGTGGGACAGGTTGAAGTCGATTGCCTGGGTGTTACCTGGCAACACTGTGGTGTTGGTCATGGCAGCCACCATCGCGATACCGCGGGTGTTTGTCTCGATGTCGCGCTTATTG
>Ga0222717_10001896_pt1 | contig 16653 bp, 17 predicted proteins | sample C33_18DmetaG_FD_165053 | JGI IMG/M metagenome (GOLD analysis project Ga0222717, IMG submission 165053) | Estuarine water microbial communities from San Francisco Bay, California, United States - C33_18D | ecosystem: Environmental > Aquatic > Marine > Unclassified | place: USA: California...
TGGTACGCGGAGGCACTTTTGATTTCTAGCGCCAGAAAACTCATAAGGGGGAACACCTAGCAAAGCCCAAGAAACGGATGTAGGATAAAGGTCGGAGGTTTTGGGATGGCTACGCAAAAAGAAGTCTACACGCATTTGGGTATAACCAAAAGCACACTGCTTAATTTATTGGAGAAGGGCGTTATTCCACACGCCCCTGCTGGCAAGTATGACGTTGAGGCTTGCCGCTTGGCTTACATCTCAAACTTGCGTGAAGTTGCGGCTGGCCGTGCCGCTGGTGGTTCACTTGATCTTGCAGAAGAGCGGGCGCGTCTGGCCAAAGAGCAGGCTGACTCCAAAGAGATGGAGAACGACATTCTGCGTGGCGACTTGGTTTATATTGCTGACGTTGCCGACGCAGTTGAGAAGCAGTTTGCCAAGGTGCGCAGCAAGATGCTTGCCGTGCCGACGAAGGCTGCTCCTGAAGCTGTCGCTTGTGCAACCACGAAAGAAGTACAAGTTCTATTAGAGAAACATATTACTGAGGCACTGAATGATCTGGTCGGACTCAATCCGGAAGACGCAGAAGACGGCCCTACAGGCTAAACTTCAGCAAGCCGCTGTAAAAGCGTTAAAGCCGCCACCCAAGCTGACTGTCAGCGGGTGGGCTGACCGTTATCGCCAGCTATCAAGTGAGAGTAGCTCTGAGGCGGGCAGGTGGTCCACTAGCCGTGCTGAGTATCAGCGTGGAATGATGGATGCTGTCTCTGACTCAGACATTGAGAATGTTGTTTTGATGACAGGCGCTCAGATCGGCAAGACTGAGCTTATCAACAATGTGGTCGGCTTCCATATTCACCAAGACCCTGCGCCAATGTTGGTTGTGCAGCCTACACTTGAGATGGCTCAAACTTGGTCAAAGGACCGCTTGTCGCCCGCTATTCGTGACACACCTGCGCTGTCAGATAAGATCAAGAACCCCAGATCGAGGGACAGCGGCAACACAACCTTGCACAAGGTCTTTGCGGGTGGCCATGTTACGGCCTGTGGTGCAAACAGCCCATCCTCTCTGGCATCTCGCCCATGTCGGGTAATTCTCTGCGATGAGGTTGACCGTTACCCTCTCTCTGCTGGCACTGAAGGTGATCCAGTTGGGCTTGCCAAGCGTAGATCGGCTACATTCTGGAACCGCAAGATTATCTTGGTGAGTACGCCAACGGAAAAGGGCGCAAGCCGGATCGAGCAGGCTTACGAGGAGAGTGACAAGCGCAAATACTATGTGCCATGCCCTGATTGTGGTGAGCATCAGGTATTGGCGTGGTCTCAGGTGCGCTGGGAAACCGATAACCCGTCAACTGCTGAATATGTGTGCGAGCATTGCGGCGCTTGTTGGACTGATGCGAAGCGATTTCGGGCTATTCGGTATGGAGAGTGGCGCTCGACTGCATCTGGTGACGGCAAGACGGCTGGATTTCACCTTAGCGGCTTGTATTCGCCTTGGACGCCACTTGAGGACGCTGCTCGCGACTTTTTGGCGTCAAAGAGGGACCCGATGCGGCTGAAAACGTGGGTAAACACGTTTCTCGGCGAGACTTGGGAGGATCAGGGCGAGCAAATTGATGAATATGACCTGATTGAGCGACGTGAGGACTTCGGTGAGGCTCTGCCGGAAGAGGTTTTGCTTCTGACGGCTGGTGTTGACGTTCAGGATGACCGTTTGGAGTATGAGATCGTCGGCTGGGGGCGTGGCGAGGAAAGCTGGTCCATCGACTATCAGGTTTTGTATGGTGATCCGTCCACAGTAGAGCTTTGGACGAGGCTGGATGAGGCTTTGCAGTTTACTTATGACCACCCTGTGCTGGGTGAGATGGTGATCAGATCGTCATGCGTTGACTCTGGTGGTCACTATACGCAGCAGGTTTACAACTATGCGAGACAGCGATCTGGGCGGCGGGTATTCGCGATCAAGGGCGTTGGCGGTGAGGGGCGGCCTGTTGTGGGCAGGCCAAGCAAGAATAACATCGGCAAGATAAACCTTTTCCCTGTAGGTACGGACACAGCGAAGGAATTAGTGTATTCTAGGCTCAAGATGCAGACTGCTGGGGAGGGGTACTGCCATTTTCCACTGGGGCGAAGCGAGGAATACTTCCGTATGCTGACCGCTGAGAAGAAGGTGACCAAGTATTTCAAGGGTCGCCCACGTCGTGAGTGGGTCAAGGTTCGGACGCGGAACGAGGCGCTTGATTGCCGCGTATATGCAACCGCTGCACTGGCTATTCTAAACCTTAACTTAGAGGCCGTTTACAAAAGGGCTCAAAATAGGGTATCATCGCCTGAAAAGGCGGCCCCCGTACGGAGGCCGTCCATGCCGCGCAGAAACTCCTTTGTACACGGGTATAAATAATGGCGAATCTTTTTGATGCTAGCAATGCCCCTGAAGGAGAACCTTTAGAGGTGGTTGTTGGCGACTTCCTGCAATGGAAGCGTTCTGATCTTGTGGCTGACTATCCGGCCACAGATTACTCTGCTGAGTATGTCGCTCGCATTACGGGTGGCGGGGCAAGTGAAATCAAGATGGCTGGTGTCGGTTCAGCAGACCATTACCTCTTTACTGTTGATAGCGACACTTCCGCTGACTTCAGCGCTGGATACTACCATTGGCAGCTTGAGATCACCCAAACGTCATCTGGTAATCGCCTTGTTGTGGATCAGGGTGACTTCATGGCGACGCCTGATTTGGATGACAATCAGGCCGACCCTCGCATCCATGCCGAGAAGATGATTGCCAAGATCGAGACAATCCTTGAAGGCAAAGCCGACAGCGATGTCTCAAACTACTCAATTGCGGGTCGCTCCTTGACGAAGATGTCGTTTGAGGAGTTGCTTGATGCGAGGGACAAGTATCGCCGTGAGCTGGTATCCCATGAGCGTAAAGAGCTTGTTAAGCGCGGCAAATCTAATGGCGCGACCATAAAAGTGAGATTCTGATGGGCATTTTTGACGTATTTAGCCGCAATAAGCCTGTTCAGAAGCGGAATTACGCCGCTGCGAACAAGGGGCGGCTATTTGCAGACTTCGTGGGTAGTAACCGTAGCGCTGACAGCGAGATACGCTGGGCGCTAAACGAGCTGCGCAACCGTTCACGCGACCTAGAGCGGAACAACGAGTATTTCCGTCGTTACTTGCAGCTTTTGCGCACGAATGTTGTTGGTGAGGCTGGATTTCGCTTGCAGGTAAAAGGGCTGAACCCAGATGGGTCTCCTGATGCTGTCGGCAATCAGATTATTGAGGATGCTTGGGCTGAGTTCTCCCGCTTGGGTGGACCTACTGTCAGCGGCAAGATGAGCTTACATGATCTGTCGAACCACGTCATTTCCAGCATGGCCCGCGATGGCGAGGTGTTCCTGCGCATCGTTCGTGATGGCGCTTTGCGTCATGGCATTGGCGTCCAAATCATTGAGCCTGATCGTGTTGATGAGGAGATGAACGAGCGTTACCGCAACGGTAATGACGTCCGCATGGGTGTTGAGTTGGATCAATTCCGTCGCCCTGTGGCTTACCATATTCTGCTTAATCATCCCGGCGACTATGACTACACCACCTTAGCTAAGGGGACAAAACGTGTCCGCATACCTGCCGCTGAGATCATGCATATTTACCGTCAGGAGCGTGCAGATCAGACACGCGGTGTGCCTTGGTCATCTGCTGCGATTGCGGCTCTGAAGATGTTGCATGGCTACCGCGAGGCCGAGTTGGTTGCGGCTCGTACTGGTGCGGCCAAGATGGGCTTCTTCACGTCCCCAACTGGTGATGGATTTAGTGCAGACGGGTATGAAGACACACATACGCCAATCTATGATGCCGAAGCGGGAACTTTCCATCAGTTGCCTGCTGGCGTTGACTTCAAGCCCTTTGATCCAACGCACCCAACATCTGCATTTGCTGACTTCGAGAAGTCGATCTTGCGCGGGATTGCGGGCGGTCTTGGAGTTAGCTACACCTCACTGGCGAATGACCTAGAGGGTACTAGCTACTCTTCTATCCGTCAGGGTGCGCTTGAGGAGCGTGATTTCTATCGCACTTTGCAGCGCTTTATGGTCGATCACTTCTTGGACCCGCTTTATCGGACATGGCTTGCCCACGTTACTGAATTTGCGCTGATCCCAATCTTCGGCTCAGGTAAGTATGAAAAGTTCAGCCGTAATTTCACATTCCGTCCTCGCGGCTTCCAGTGGGTTGACCCGCTGAAGGAGATCAATGCGGCTGTTGTTGGGTTGCAGAACGGCATTCTGAGCCACAGCGATATTGCGGCTAATTACGGTCGTGATGCCAACGAGACATTCGCGCAAATTCAGCGTGACGGTGAGGACGCAGCCCGCTTCGGTCTGTCGATGGCGTATCAGCCATTTGGCGACAAGCAGCCTGTTCCAGCGGAGACTGATGATGGCGACGTATAAGCCGACCAAGGGAATGAAGGAAGCCGCCAGCCGTGCGCTGGAGTGGCGTCGTGAGTACGGTCGTGGCGGCACTGATGTTGGCGTTGCTCGCGCCCGCGACATCTCGAACGGCAAGAACTTGTCTGACGATACCGTGAAGCGGATGTATTCGTTTTTCAGTCGTCACGAGAACAACAAATCTAAGCACTATTCGGCAAAGGAGTCGGACGGTGGCCCTACTGCGTGGAGAATTGCGTGGGACTTGTGGGGCGGGAATGCCGGTTTCTCTTGGAGCCGTCAAATCGCAGATCGGCTTGATGAAGAGCGATCTTTGCAGGAAGGGGTTGAATCTGCTATGGTTGATGCTGAAAGTGAGGTCGTGGATATGACTGAAGAAGTTAGAGCGGAGCCTGATGGTCTCGGCGTGGGTGACTACGTTGAGTGGAATAGCTCTGGTGGTGAGGCTTATGGCCAAATCGAGCGCATCGAGCGGGACGGCGAAATCAATGTTCCTGATGCTGACGTTGCGGTCAATGGTGACGCTGTCGATCCGGCTGCGCTGATTGAAGTGTATCGTGAAGGTGAAGAAGGCTATGAGGCGTCTGGCGTCATGGTCGCTCATCGCTTCAGCACGCTGACCAAGGTTCAGGAGCGCGGATATACAGAAGAGAAAGAACGCTTTAGCCGTGATGACATGAAGACCCGCTCAATGGATGCGGAAGCTGATGTCATTGACGCTGATCGTCGCTCTGTTCGCATTGCCATTTCGAGCGAGGTTCCAGTTGGCCGCAGCTTTGGCGATGAAATCTTGGATCATGCTGAGGGATCAATTGATCTTGAGTTTGCACGGTCCGGCAGGATGCCACTCCTGCTTGACCATGACCCACGCCAGCAAATTGGCGTTGTGGAAGAGGTAAGCCTTGATAGTACGAGCCGCGTGTTGCGGGGGACAGTCCGTTTTGGAAAGAACGGTCTTGCTAGAGAGGTTTTCGACGATGTGACGGACGGTATTCGTTCTAACATCTCTGTTGGCTATGCAGTCAACAAAATGGACCGTGAGGGCAAGGATAGCTACCGTGTATCCTCTTGGTCTCCAATGGAAGTTTCTGTCGTTTCCATTCCCGCTGACAGGACAGTCGGCGTGGGGCGGAGTGCAGAAGACGACCTTCAGACCCGTAAACCTGCAACACCTCAAAAGGAGGATGCTACCATGACTGAGAATACTCAGATCGACATGGAAGCGGTGAAGGCCGAAGCTGCCCGTTCCGCTGCCAAAGAAACTGCCGAGATGTACCGTCTCGCAGCTAACCACAACAAACGCGACCTTGCCGACAAAGCAATCGCTGAGGGCAAATCTTTGTCTGAGTTCCGTGGCGAACTGCTCGACGTAATCGGCACAAAACCACTTGATGACACAGAGATCGGTCTTACACAGAAAGAAGTTCGTAACTTCTCTTTGATGAAAGCTATCCGTGCGATGGCAAATCCGTCTGACCGCAAGGCTCAAGAAGCTGCCTCTTTCGAGTTCGAAGCTGCTGCTGAAGCTGCCAAGCGTGACGGTGTTGACCCACAAGGTCTCTATGTCCCTGCTGACGTTCGCCGCTCTTGGGGCATGTCTCAGCGTGACCTGAACACCACAAATGACGCAGCAGTAATTGCTGAAGACTTCCGTGGCGGTGACTTCATCGACGTGCTTCGCAACGCTTCATCTGTCATGCAAGCTGGCGCAACAATGTTGTCAGGTCTGCAAGGCGACGTGAAAATCCCACGCAAAACAGCCGCTTCTGCTGCTGGTTGGATTTCCACTGAAGGTGGCGCTGCTTCTGAGAGCGAGCCAACTTTGGGCCAAGTCACAATGTCACCAAAAACACTTGGTGCCTTCACTGACGTGACACGCTTGATGATGATGCAGTCCAGCTTGGACATCGAAGCTCTGATCCGTAACGATCTGTCAACTGCAATCGCACAAGCGATTGACCTTGGCGCTCTTGCTGGTTCAGGTGCATCAGGTCAGCCAACAGGTGTTGCAAACACATCTGGCATCAACGCGCCGACATCATTTGCTGCTGCGAACCCAACTTTCGCAGAAGTAGTTGCAATGGAAACTGCTGTAGCAGAAGACAACGCACTGATGGGCAACTTGGCTTACATCCTGCCAGCAGGCATGTATGGCGCTCTGAAAACAACTGCAAAAGACTCTGGTTCAGGCCAGTTCGTGGTTGGTCCAGACGGCACAATGAACGGCTACCGTACAATCGTGTCGAACCAAGTAACCGCAGGCGACCTGTTCTTCGGTAACTTCAGCGACCTGTTGATCGGTATGTATGGTGGTCTTGACCTGACCGTTGATCCATACACAAACAGCACAAGCGGCACCGTTCGTATCGTTGCTCTGCAAACAGTAGACGTGGCTGTCCGCCACGCTGTATCGTTCGCATACAACAACGACGGCGCATAATGGCGCTTACATGGGAGGGCTTAACGGCCCTCCCTACCTCACAAAAGGATAACCCAATGCCCCACTTAATCACCAAGGCTTGCATGGCTGGCGGGAAGCGCCGCGCCGCTGGAGACATTGTTGAGTTGAGTGAAGCTGAGGGGCGTAGCTTGATCCTGATGGGCCGTGCTGACAAAGCCCCTGTCGTCGAGAAGCCAAAGATTTCTGACCGCTCTATCGCGCTTGATAAGAGTGATGCTCCCGCACCTAAGAAGCGTGCGAGGAAGGCGAAAAATGCTAGTTAAGCTCACCAAGAAAGCCCAATGGGGCGGCGACGTTCATCGCACTGGAAGCGTGCATGATGTTGATGATCGTATAGCTGAGAAGCTGATTGACCGTGGCTTGGCTACTGCCAAGATCGAAGAAGACAAGCCGGAGGCCGATGATGCCACTGCCGATAGCGAGTGACATTGCTGCTATCTTGAACCTTGATGAGTTTGCTTTGACGGCAACTTATCGGCGCGCTAATGCTTTGGGTGATAGCGTGATTAGTGGTATTCTGGACAACGAGACTATTCCTGTTGAAACGGGCGGTTTTGTTTCCGTCCATGAGGAGCAGCCTCGCTTCACATGCCGCACTTCGGACTTGCCTTACCTCTCTGAAGATGATGAGATTATCGTCGGCAGCAGCTTGTTTAACATACGAGCTTGGGTGCATGATGGCACTGGGGTTACGGTCCTTCAGTTGGAGCGCAAATAGTGGCACATGTACGGAAGCAGATAAGGGATAAGTTTTCTCAAATCTTGTCCGCTGGCGTCCCCTTAGTTTCGTCTAGGGTCTACGGAAGCCGCGTTTACCCGCTCACTGAGGCAAAGCTGCCTGCTATCACTGTCTATACTGGCGGTGAGGCATCTGAGCTCAACACGATGGGGCTAAAGACGCTCTCACGCACGCTATCTGTGAGCGTTGACGTCTACGCCCGTGCGACTCAAACCCTTGATGATGACTTGGACGCGATTTGCGTTCAGGTTGAGAACGCGATAGCCGCTCAGTACACTCTGAATGGATTATCGAAGAATACTGTGCTATCAAGTACAGATATAGACTTTTCTGGTGATGCCGAACAACCTGTCGGTGTTGCTAGATTAACTTTCGATGTCTTGTATCACACAAGCATTGATGATGCGGAAACGGCTAGATAGGAGATCAACCATGGCTACGCACGCTGGTAGCGAAGGCACCGTAAAAGTCGGTTCCAACGCCATTGCAGAAATTCGTTCTTTCTCAATCGAGGAGACGGCTGAAACACTTGAAGATACGAGTATGGGTAACGCCGCTCGCACTTACAAACCATCCCTGACAACGTTCACAGGCTCACTCGACGTGCTGTACGATGAGACGGATACGACTGGGCAGGGCGCGCTTACGGTTGGCGCTGAAGTCACGCTTAACCTTTACCCAGAGGGCGACACCACTGGTGATGTCGAGCTTACTGGGTCTGCTATCGTTACGAGCCGCTCAATAAGCTCATCTTACGATGGTCTTGTGGAGATGAGCATTTCTGTGCAAGGTAACGGGGCATTGACAACAACCACAGTGAGTTAAGATATGACCCTAGCTAAACGTATCGCAGCCAAGCGAGCGGAACAGCAACGCGGTTTTCTTGATGTTGAAGAGTGGGGCGAGGCGGACACACCGCTTCGCCTTTACTTTGCGCAGGTATCTGCGCGTGACATTGAGAAGGTGCAGCGCAAGTATTCCAGTTTTCTGACAGAGCCAAGCATGAGTTCGATGGTGGAGATGATCATCCTGAAGGCCGAGGGCGATGACGGCGAGAGGCTGTTCACGCTTGAGGACAAGGCCACCCTTCTGGGCGAGTCTGTAGGTGTTATCGCGAAGGTGTTTGGCGCAGTCTTTAATGCCGAAAGCGCGGAAGATCACGAAAAAAACTAAGAGGCGATCCATTCAGGTTTAATCTTATTGGCTTGGCTCTTAGGTTGAAGAGAACAATCTCAGAGATTGAAGAGATAAGCCTGAACGAGTATAATGAATGGATCGCATACTTTACGCTGATTGAGGAGCGCGACAAAAATGAGTAAGATTAACATCGTTGTCGCGGCCCAAACAGGCGGTGCTATCAAGGGCTTAAATGACGTAACCGCTGCGACACGGCGTACTGGGGCGGCGGTCAAGAAGGCCCAATCTGGCATGGGCGGGTTTACCAAGCAGGTCTCCTCTAGTCAGGTAAAGCTCCGAAAATTCGCGATGGGCGGCCTTCAGCAGGCCGGTTATCAGATCGGTGACTACGCGGTTCAGGTGGCGAACGGCACGTCCAAGATGCAGGCTTTTGGCCAGCAGGCTCCGCAGCTTTTGCAGATATTCGGGCCTATTGGCGCTATCGTTGGTGCTGGTGTGGCGATTTTTGCGGCCTTTGGTGTCGCGATCCAAAAGTCTGGTCAGGAAGTCACGAATTTAAGCAGCACCCTTGGAGTTCTTCAGGCCCCACTGATGGCTGTGAAGGAATCCGTCTCATCAATCAAAGAGGCGTTCGGATCGGCCTTGCCTGCGATAGCGCAGAACATTGACACCGCTCTGATCGCGGCGGGTCTTTTCGCGGCGGTTGTCGGGGTAAAGATGGTTCGGTCAATGGTTATGGCTGCTGGCGCTGGTTCTGGGTTATTTGGCGTCATGGAGGCGTTGAGGCTCCAGCAGACTTTGGCAACTATGTCCAACGTTAAGTACACAGCATCTATGAAGCTGATGACAGTCGCGACTACTGTCTTCAAGGGGGTTCTGTCTAAACTGACGATGGTGCTCAAGACATTCTTGCCTATAGCTGTCTTGGCGAAGCTAATAGAAATGTTTCTCCAGCTTAAAGAGGGCGCGGGATCATTCGGCGCGGCTCTGGGCCTTCTGAAGGATGTGGCTGTCGAAGCCTTTGGTCGGATACGTCTAGCATTTAGCACTGTGCCGCTGGCGATTAAGGCTGGTTCGGCATCAATGGCCTCTTTCTTCCTTCAGAGGCTGGCTGACATGGCGGCTTCGTTTGTGGACTTCACCGCCGACGTCGCGGATAGCTTGAATAGCCTTTTCAATACGAACCTGACTCCACTGGGAGTCGATATGGCTTCCCAGATGAGGTATGTGGCTGATGCCGCGACTGAGACGGCTAAGGCTGCTAGCGGTGAGCTTAGTGGAATTGCAAGCGCAGTCATTGCTCCCTTGGAGTCTCTAGCTGTTCTAAGGCAGTCATTCAGAGATGGCGCATCTGATGTTACGGTGTTCGGGGCGGCGGGCGAAAAGGCTGCTGAAGGCATAGGCAACGCGATAAAGAACAAAGCCACGAAGAGAATAGATGAAATGAAGGGACTGCTTAACTCTGTCGGTCAATCCTTCGAGAACGCCATGATGAGCGCCGTTGACGGCACCAAATCTGTAAAGGACGCGTTCAAATCCATGGCGTCTGAGATTATCAAAGAGCTTTATCGCGTATTTGTGGTCAAGAGGATTACAGGATTCATTACCAATGCCATTGGCGGGTATCTCAACATGAACCAAGTATCAGGTCCGTCTATGCCGTTTGGCACGGGTAGTGTTCGACCTGTGGCCCGCTCTGTAGGCAACTACTCTGGAGGCGGCTACACTGGCAGTGGCGCTCGCGCTGGCGGAATGGACGGCAAGGGTGGATTTATGGCCATGGTCCACCCGCGTGAGACTATTGTTGACCACACTAAGGGTCAGGGAGTTGGCGGAGTGGTGGTCAACCAAACCATTAACGTCAGCACAGGTGTTCAGCAAACCGTCCGCACCGAGATTCGGACGCTCATGCCGCAAATTGCTGAGGCTGCTAAGTCTGCGGTTGCCGATGCAAGGCTGCGTGGCGGCTCTTACGGAAGGTCTTTCGCATAATGGCTATCAACTATCCTCTCACACTGCCGACGCACACGGGCATCCGCAGCATTGAGCTGCGCGGCGTCAACGCAGTCGCTTACAGTGCATCCCCGTTTACGTTCTCAGGTCAGGCACACGCCTACACAGGCCAAATGTGGGAGGCGGACATTACGCTTCCACCATTGAAGGGCCGTGATGAGGCGGAGCCTTGGAACGCCTTTCTCATGGCGCTGAATGGTCAGGCTGGCAGGTTTCTTCTGGGCGATCCTAATGGCGCTACACCGCGAGGCGCTGCATCAACTTCGCTTGGAACGCCGATCATCACAGGGCAGACAGGATCAACGATTGATGTCACTGGCGCGGCTTCTAGCCAAGCAGGTTGGCTTTTGGCCGGTGACTACATCCAGATTGGCACAGCATCCTCGGCAACGCTCCACAAGGTGCTTGTTGACGCGGACACCGACGGTTCTGGAGATGTGGCATTGGAGATATGGCCGAGCGTTAGAGGCACACGGTCAGGCAGCGTTATCGTAAGCAACACAGTTGGCAACTTTCGTCTGAGCAGCAACAGCACGGGGTGGTCCGCTGATCCGACACAGTATTCCATCACCTTCGGTGCAAGAGAGGCAATATGAGCCGCAATGTCCCATCAGATATCCTGACTGCGCTTTCGCAGCCGGAAGTTTTCCCGTTCTACGCCGTCGAGTTTGACTTTGACACAGAACCCCTCCGGTTCTGGACCGGATACGGTGATCGCACGATTGAGACAAACACATACACTGGCACGGGCAATCTAATGTCAATCGGCGGGCTTGAGGAAGCAGCAGATATGTCGGCCAAGGCGGCCACGATCACGTTGAGCGGCATCCCGCCGGAACTTGTCAGCCTCGCGCTGACCGAGCCGTATCAAAACCGCGCCTGCCGTATTCTGTTTGGCGTTGATGGGTCGTCTGCCGCTGTCGAGGTGTTCGCTGGCACGATGGACACCATGAAGATCGAGGACAGTGGCGAGACATCGACGATCAGCCTCAAGGTTGAGAGCAAGTGGGTCCGGCTCGACCGAGTGAACATGCGGCGTTACACTAGCGAAAGTCAGAAATCACGGCATTCAAACGACACGTTCTTTGATTGGGTTGCCGACCTACAGGATCGGGAAATCGTATGGGGCCGCAAAGAAGCCTAGCAGAATACATCCGAAGCGTTGATGGCCGAGCGTTCGAGTGGGGCGTGCATGATTGCCTGACGTTCACGAACGGCGCGTTTCTCGCGATGTATGGCAAGGGTTGGGCGGATGATTGGCTGGGCCGATACATGATCGACGGCAGGGTCATGCGCCGCCGCGAACTGATTGCAGAGTTTGGCTGGAATAAGGTCGAACCCGCCATAGACACAAAGCTCAAGCGGGCTGGCCGATACCCGCCGCGTGGCGCGTTGGTGACAAGCAAGCACGCGCAGCGCTGGATCACAGGCGTCGCCTTTGGAATATGCACAGGGGCCAGATGCGTTTTCCTTGGCAAGGAGGATGTGATACACATGACACTAGACCTAATTGACAATTCGTGGGTGCCAGAATGAACAACCAGCCGTTTAATGTTTTGCGACACGTTCGTCAGTGGGAACGTGCGCCGCGAATGCCGGAAATGATCGCGACATATCTTATCAAGACTGCGCACATGACTGCGTTCACGGCAAACGTCGTGGCTTATGTTGCTTACACAGCCGTTACAACCGTCGTGCTGAAAGCGCTGTCCCCGACGCCGGACTTTGGGGCCAGCACCCGTGGGCTGTTGGTCAACGCAAACGATCCAGCCGCGCCGCACGACTACGTTTATGGCGAGGTTCGCAAGGGCGGCATCCGCACCTACGTCGAAAGCACTGGCGCTAAGAATAAGTTCCTGCACATGATTATCGCCGTCGCGGGGCATGAGATCGAAGAATACAGCGCGTTGTATGTCAATGACGAGGAAGTGACCCTCGACGGCAATGGTTTTGTAACCGATGCCAAGTGGAATGGCAAAATACGGATCAACAAGCACAAAGGCGACCAGACCTCTGCGGATGCCGACTTGCTTGCGGAAAGCACCGAGATCACGTCAGATTTTGTTGGCAACGGCATCGCCTACCTTTACGTGCGGCTGGAATACGATCAGGATGTTTTCTCGAATGGCATCCCGCTGTTCACGGCGCGAGTCAAAGGGCGCAAGGTCGTGGACCCGCGTGTTGACACGTCTACACGGTCATATAGCGCCAACGCCGCGCTTTGCGTCAGAGACTACCTGACGTCGGACATCGGCCTGAATGACGCCGCTGTGTATGACACTTCGTTCGCTGCGTCTGCGAACGTGTCAGACGAAGACGTCACGCTGGCTGCTGGCGGCACGCAGAAGCGATATGAGGTCAACGGCGTTGTAAGCGCGGGTCTTTCGCCGCGTCAGGTGATGGACCGCATGATGACGACATGCGACGGCACCTTGTTTTGGGGGCAGGGCAACTGGCAACTGAAGGTCGCATATTACAGTGCGCCAGTTAAGACGTTTACGCTGGATGACTTGCGCGGGCCGATAGGCATCGACACACGTGTGAGTGCGCGTGACAATTTCAACCGTGTGATCGGCACGTTCGCCGATGCCGACGCTGACTATATCACGTCAGACTACCCGCCATTAGAAAGTTCGACATTTCTTGCAGAGGATGACGGTGTCGAAAACACGTTAAACCTTGAGTTGCCGCTGACGACTAATTTTGCAGCGGCACAGAGATTGGCGAAACTGACGCTGTTCCGTGCGAGGGAGCAGATCACTGTGTCGGCATCGTTCGGCATGGAAGCCTTCGGCGTGCAGGTGGGTGACATTATTGCATTCACAAGTGATCGACATGGCTGGTCAGCGAAAGAGTTTGAAGTCGTTGGCTGGAAGTTCGAGACCAATCAGGACGCTGGCGACATGCAGATCGGGCTAACGCTGCGCGAAACATCTGCGGCTGCGTTCTCTTGGAGCGGTGAAGAAACCGACATCATTTACAACAATGCGAACCTGCCTTCTGCAAGCGACGTTCCATTGCCGACGCTTGAGGCTGCCGTCATATCAACAGTTGTAAATGAAGACGGGACGGCGGTTCCTCAAATTTTGTTTAGATGGTCCGTCTCAGAAATTACGCGGGTTGCGTACTTTGACTTTCAATGGAAGCTGTCTTCTCAAGGAGTGTATCAGACTGCGCAAGTCAGCGGGACAGAATGGACGATTTCCCCTGCCATTAGCAATTCCGCTTACGATTACAGAGTAAGGGCGGTGAACCAAGCTGGATACCGATCTGCGTTTGCTTCAAGCGCTGGCCCAGCTTCTACGGGCAATGACTTAACTGTACCCAATCCACCCACGTCCCTAGTTGCTGAGGGTGGTTATTCTACGGCAAAACTGACTTGGACTGCACCAACGACAAACACTGATGCGTCTACAATTAAAGATTTGTTTCAGTATCAAATTTTCCGTGGTACAACAACTGACCCAACAACTTTTGTTGGCCGTGTGTCGGGAGAATCCTTTACAGACGGTGGCTTGGATGATGACACAACATACTACTACCGTGTGAAAGCTCAAGACTTTACGGGGAACCTAAGCTCCTACTCCACAAACGGGTCTGTTACTACAGATGTAGCTCCGGCGGGTGCAAGGGGGGCTGGTCGCTGGAGCATTGGTGTAACTTCCTTACCTACAACTAGCTCTGGAGCTAACACTGACTTCGTTGCTGCCATTGGGCAGCCAGTAGATCGAGATCAAGCGTGGTTCTACACTGGTACTGCGGCAAGCCCTACGTCTCAGGGTGTCTGGTTGTACGACGCAGGAACACCAGTCTGGATTGAACAGGATGAAGTCATTGATGGTAACCTTCTTGTTACTGAGACTGTAACTGCCAATGCTATTGATGCTGACGCAATCACAGGCAAGAACGTCACTGTCGGTACTCTTACAGCAACCACCGTTCCCACGGGTAGCGAGGAAGGCGCCCGCATCCAGTCTGACGGCACTATGTTCGTTGGCGACAAGAGCGAATATTTGCGCTGGGATGGCTCTGTGCTGTCGATCAACGGTGAAATTCAAAACCTTGGTGACTTCAACAAGACCCCCTATAGTGGTGGTTGGTCAGCTTTTACTTCCAGTCTTGATCTAGGTGACAGGATGGACTTGCTTGGCGGTGCTGGCCTCTACGCTATTTTTATGGCGGGCGCTGGAGGCAGTGGTTCAGCTAGTGGTAGGACAAACTCCATCGCAACCTACGCTTGTGGAGGATCGTCTGGCGCTGGTGCTTTCTTCGTGTTCAATTATGACGGCTCTGACGATGTGCAATTTGTCTCTGGTAGTGGTGGCGCTGGGGTCACTGGTGGTGGCAGTAGTAGCGCCGACAATGGCGTAGACGGCAACAGCGGGGGTAACTCCTTGTTCCAAGTCGGAGGGTCCACAAAGGTAACCTGCTCTGGAGGTGCAGGTGGGGATGCAAGCAACAGCACAGCGACATCTGGACCCTCGGCACCATCAACCCCCTCGGACTCAAGAATTACAGAGTTTGTAGGTTATGCTGGCGGTGCTGGTGGCTCGGCGGTTGCGACAGGAGCATCTGGTGGTGGAGGTCTTGGCCTCTTCTATACCAGCACCACTAGGGGTGGCAATTCATCCGCTAACAATGGAACCGCTGGTGGGGGTCCGTTTGGTCAAGGCGGTGATACTAGCACTTCATCTCGTTCTACTGGGCCTGCATACCCAGAAGACAGCGATGGATTTGTCATTTTCAGCACCCCCGTCAAAGTGGTTTCTTCTCCAGCAGGTTACTTTTCTGGGGGAAGCGGTTCATTGGATGTTACCGACAGAACAACTGGCACGGACTCCACTGGCTTCTTAGGTGGTCGTGGGTCTTGGAACAGCATCAACACTGCTACTGCGGGCAATGGTGGCTTCCTCGCTGGCGGCGGTGGTGCAGTGACTACTGACGACTATGTTGCAACCGCTGGAAACGGCGGTCCTGCTGGGGGTGGCGGCGGTGCAAATAAGTCTGACAACACCGCAGGTGATTTCCCCGTGTCTGGCGATGGTGGGTCAGGTGTGATCCTCATCAAAAAGCTATAAGGAGCGTTGAACATGAAAAACTACTACAAAATGCTGAACGCTGACGGGGTAGAACTTGGTCGCTGGGTTGGTATCGCAGAGGATAACCAACACAGGATCGGGGAAGTTATCAACGAGACGCCAATAACGCAGGTCGTTGATGATACCCCCACACCAGACCTAGAAACACCTGTGCGACAGGAACGTAACGCCCTACTCGCTGCATCGGATTGGACACAAGTTGCAGATGCGCCAGTCGATCAGGCTGCGTGGGCGACCTACCGCCAGCAACTGCGCGACTTGCCGGCCAACACAGTCGACTTCGCAGACCCAGTTTGGCCGTCACGGCCTTCCTGATTTACTACTATAAGCCTTTGTGCTAGATTGCGGGGGCATATTATAACACAACCTTCGGAGGCCGATCATGGCAACTTTCAATAAGGTGAACGACTTTGTGCAGAACGCCGTTCACAATATGGACTTGGAGAGCGACCAGATCGTTGTAGCCTTGTCCAACACCGCACCATCCTCAGAGTCAAACAACCCCGCCACAGACGGAAATGGTGTCTTGGCTAACGTGACCCAGATTGCGTACACGAACTTGTCATCACGCAACGTGTCAACTTCGTCGTCTTCTCAGACGGGTGGCACATACAAGCTGGTTCTTGCTGACATCACGTTGACATCTTCTGGTGGTTCAACTGGCCCATTCCGCTATGTCTACATCTACAACGACACAGTGGCTACACCTGCTGACGCTTTGATTGGCTATTACGACTACGGCTCATCATTGACTTTGAACGATGGCGACAG
>Ga0222717_10001907_pt1 | contig 16589 bp, 11 predicted proteins | sample C33_18DmetaG_FD_165053 | JGI IMG/M metagenome (GOLD analysis project Ga0222717, IMG submission 165053) | Estuarine water microbial communities from San Francisco Bay, California, United States - C33_18D | ecosystem: Environmental > Aquatic > Marine > Unclassified | place: USA: California...
TATTTTCAACAAACATCATACAGTTTAGAGCGTTAAACATCTTATATGTATCTTTACCCTCTACCATTTTAGTTAACAGCCAATGGCATATAAAATGTTCTCGTGCCGTTAATGCTACAATATTATTAGGGGTATCAGCACCGCCTAAAGAGCGAGGAATAATATGGTGCCTCTCAACATACCCCGCCAGAATTTCTCTTGACAAAGCCCTGTCAATTATGCTATAATAAAAGTATCTATACTTATTTTGTAGAAACATTGTGCCTCGTTATTCTTTTATATATTTAGCTACCACTACACGGCAGGTAAATACTGTAGGAGATACTCAATGAAAAAAGAGCTTAGAGAAAAAAAGCAAAAGGTATTTGATTACATTAACATGATGCTAGGTGGAGGCATGGTTGATGTAGAACTTGATCCAGAGCACTATGAAACAGCACTACAAAAATCGCTGGCAATGTTTAGACAACGTTCTGATAATGCTGTTGAGGAATCTTATTTCTTTATGGAAACTCTGCCAGAAGTAAACACATACACCCTTCCAAGAGAAATTATTGAGGTTGAAAGAATACACAGGAGTGGACCTGCCTCTAAAGCAGGAGCTACGCAAGGCGGATTTGAACCATTTCAACTAGCTCAAACTAATACCTATATGCTATCAGCATCTAACAATTTAGGTGGTATGGCAACTTTTGATTTCTATTCACAATACCAAGAACTAGTTGGCAGGATGTTTGGTAGCTTTATTGAGTTTACATGGGGTCGAACAACTAAGAAGTTAACCATACTTCAAAAAACAAATGCCCAAGAAAAACTTCTTTTGAAGTGCTATAACTACAGACCAGACTGGGACATACTGGATGACTACATGGCATCACCATGGATTAACGATTATGCTCTTGCTGTGGCTAAGTTTATGATAGGCGAAGCTCGAAGCAAGTTCTCATCTATAGCTGGACCACAAGGCGGAGGCACACTTAATGGTGACGCTTTGAAAGCTGAAGCACAACAAGAGATGGAAAAACTTATACAAGAAGTTGGACTAAGTGTACCCGGCGGTACTGGTTATGGCTTCGTGATTGGATAGACTCACAATAGGGTAAGATAAATAAGTTTATGAAACATGAACTTAATGAAATTATCCAAAACGATAATAGCCGTAACAAAAATGCAACTCGGTATATTAGAAAATCACATCCTAAATTATGGCAGCAAATATTAAATGCTACTGCTTTCCTACCGTTAGATGCTAAACCTAAACAAAGAATTTGGCATATACTAAATGATGTATTCGAACGCCCAAAATGTCCTGTAACAGGAGAATATGTTAAATGGTGGGAAAATAGATATTTGGAAACAGTTAATAAGTCTGCTGCTTCTACATTATGTAATAGACAAAATAAAAGAAATACAAATAGTAAAGACACGAATGAAAAGCGAGCTAAAACTTTAAGAGAGGGTTATACTTCAGGCAGATTAAAAGCTAAATTTTGGACTGAGGATGAAATTGCTGATAGATATGAAAAAATAGAAAAAGCTACCCTAGAAAAATACGGAGTTAAATCTACATTATTATTACCCGAAGTTCGTGAAAAACAATATCAAACTAAAGTAGCCAACGGATTAATTACACCTAAAGAGTTAAAATCTGATAGGCAAAAATATTATGAAGAAGTAAGTAGGCATACGAAATTAAGTTGGATCAAACACTTTGATAGAATTAACCCAAATAGATTAGATAGAAGCAAATGGGATCTAGATCATATCTTTAGTGTTCAAGAAGGATTTAGGCAAAATATAGATCCTATTATAATATCGCATTATACTAATTTACGAATGATTGACCCAAGAGAAAATTCTAGAAAAGGAATGAGATGCGACAAAACTCTAGAACACCTTTTAAAAGACTACAACAAAAGAGGATAATGCCGAATCAAATAATTGGAATATGTGGGCTAATTGGTTCTGGTAAAGGAACTGTAGCTGATATTCTCGTCAGAGATCACAACTTTACAAAAGTCTCATTTGCAGATAAATTAAAGGATGGAGTTAGTGCGATCTTTAACTGGGATAGAGATATGCTTGAAGGCGACAACGACGATAGTCGCAAATGGCGAGAAGAAGTAGATTTTTTTTGGTCACGCGAAACAGGACAAGAAGTAACACCTAGATTAGTGCTACAACTGTTTGGCACAGAATGTATGCGAGAAGGTTTCTTTGATGGTATATGGGTTTCGTTAGTTAAAAAGGAATTATTAGAAAACCCTGATAAAAACTTTGTTATTCCTGATGTACGTTTTATTAATGAGATTAATATGATTCGCCAGATAGGCGGAGAAATATGGCGAGTAAAACGAGGAGAAGATCCTCTATGGTATTCTACATATGTCAAAAATAAAATACCACCTAAAAAAGTACACCCATCTGAATGGAAATGGATAGACGGTAAGATCGCAACAACGATTAACAACAACTCTGATCCATTAAACTTATCTAACAAAATACGTAGTTTACTGACTACTAAACCCCTATTTTAACTCTGGCAGGCTAAATACTAATAGAAGTAATTAGCCTACGAGGAGAAAATACATGGCCCTAGTATCACCAGGAGTAGAAGTAAAAGTAGTTGACGAGAGTTTTTATACTCCGGCCCAACCTGGCACTCTACCAATGATTTTTGTTGCAACTGCATCAAATAAAGCAAACGGCGCCGGGACTGGAACCGCACCGGGAACATTAGATAAAAACGCTGGAATTCCTTACTTATTAACATCACAACGAGACCTTGTTGATACCTTTGGAGATCCAATCTTCCAGACAGATATTTCAAATAATCCAATTCATGCCGGCGAGCTCAATGAGTATGGACTACAGGCTGCCTATTCTTATTTAGGTGTAGCTAACAGAGCATTTGTTGTTCGTGCTGATATTGACTTAGGCGCTTTGGAAGCAACAGCAACCGCACCGGGCGGAGATCCAACTGATGGTACATATTGGTTTGACACAAGTGTAAGCCTCTGGGGTATTCAAGAATGGAACGGAGATACCATTATTAATGGTGGGCAACAGTTCTCAAACAAAGCACCAATTGTCATTACAGATACATTTGACATTGAGAATACTGGTTCTATGGACATAAACGGCTATGCTGGCTACATTCCAAAGAAATCAATTGGTGTAATTGGTGATTATGCCGTTGTAGCTAACACAACTTTAAACAGAGTATTCTATCGTAATACACAAGGCACATGGGTATTAGTTGGAAGTGCGGCATGGACACAATCACATCCTGTCGTTAAAGGTGCAAAAGCTAATCCAATCTTTAACCAAACTCAGCCAGGATCATTTAACATTGTTACTACAAATAATTTAGGTGCTGTAATTAGTACACCAATTGTAGTTGAGCAAGGTGATTCAACAGCACAAATCGTAAGCAAGATTGAAAATGCCTTTGTAGCCACTGGACACATTAGGGCACGAGACGTAGCAGGACGAGTAGAAATTTTCTCAAATGGAACTGACGGTATTGGTAATAGAGTAGAAACTATTTCAATGGTAAACGTTCCAGGTGCTGACAATCCAGCAGGTCCAATGTCTGAAGAAGGTATGGACATGGATTATGATGCAGCTACTAACCAAGAATTTTACAACGTTCCTAAACTGCAAATTTCACGACACACAAATGTACCTGAATATAAAACAACAGATGATCTACCACGACCTTCAGGTTCAATATGGTGGAAAACAACTTCTCCAAACTTAGGAATGAATTTTACACTTCGTAAATGGAATACTTCTACACAACTTTGGGAAGATCAACTTATTGCTATCTATTCGTCACATGAAGAAGCACTTTACCAAATGGACAGAGCAGGCGGAGGCTCATCTTTATTAGCTGGTAATCTTTATGCTCTTACAAACGTAGCAGACGACGATAATCCAAAAGCAACTATTAAATTTTATAGAAGATCTGATGTAGCACCTTTGTCAGTTACGGGCTCTAAAATAAATGCTGATGTTATTTCAGGTGGTACACATTCATTTAGACTTTCTTCGTCGGATATTAGCGAAGTACAAATGTCAAATTGGTACGACATTACTGCAACATACGATGGTGAATATACAGATGCAGATATCATGGCAAGTGCTATTAATGATGCTAATGTTCCAAATGTGCGAGCAAGAGTAAACGTTCATAATAAGATCGTAATTGAGCATGCCTTAGGCGGCGAAATTCTTTTTGAATGGAACGCTTCAATGGGCGACAATGTATTATATCAAGCTGGATTTGTTCCTGCGGTAAACGGTATTGGAGCTACTAACTTGTTCTATGATCACGGAACTGACGAGAATTATGATCCGTTGAGAATGAGAGCATCTCTTTGGCACGTTCTAAAGTACTCATCATCTGATAACGAATTATTATCTGACACAGAAGAAGGTGCATTATGGTATAATTCTATTGTAGACGAAATTGACCTCCTTGTTCATAACGGACACGAGTTTGTAGGATTTTTATATGACGGACAATCTGGAATGAGTCCACGACCATCCATTTATTATGATGTAGATGAATCATTACAGACTGATCCAAACGGTCCTTTAGTAATGGCATCTGTACCATTAGTTCAAAGTGATAATACTCCATTGGTAACTGGAGATATTTGGGTTGACACAGCTGACTTAGAGAACTATCCAAAAATTTATCGCTATAACGGTCTCCGTGTAGATTTACCAGTTGAGAATCGTTGGAATGAATTAGATACATCTGATCAAACAACTGAAGACGGAATTATTTTTGCTGATGCTCGCTATAATACAGCAGGAAGTAACTCACACGAGGCCGGCGACATATCCAGCTTATTAGCGTCTGATTATGTTGATCCTGACTCACCAGATCCAGCACTATATCCAAAAGGAATGCTATGCTGGAATTTACGACGGAGTGGATTTAATGTAAAACGATATGTAAAGAATTACATTGATCGTGCTGAGAAAAATATTCGATACAATGACGAACCAATGGGTGACGTATCTTTAGGTGCTTACTTTAGAGATCGTTGGGTAACTGAATCTGCTAACCAAGAAGATGGTTCAGGATCATTTGGCTACAAAGCTCAACGTAAAGTAGTAGTACAAAAGTTACAAGCAATGGTTAACTCTAACGACGAAATTAGAGATGATGAATCACGCTTGTTCAACTTAATGGCATGTCCAGGTTATCCAGAACTTATTGGTGAAATGAATAGCCTAAACTATGATAGAGGATTAACTGCATTTATTGTTGGTGACTCTCCATTTAGATTAGAAGCAAACGGAACCAAATTGTTGAATTGGTCAACTAATCAAAATCTTGCAATGGAAGATAATGACCAAGGTTTAGTTTCAACTGATGCAAATATCGCAGTATACTATCCATCAGGATATTCGTCAGATAACTTTGGTAACAATGTAGTAGTACCAGCAAGTCATATGATGCTGAGAACTATTGCTCTATCTGATCAAGTTAGTTATCCATGGTTTGCACCAGCTGGAACACGCAGAGGTAATGTTACAAATGCTACAGCATCAGGATATATTACCGACGAAGGCGAATTCAAAAGTGTAGCACTGAATGAAGGATTGCGAGACACACTGTATGCTAATAATGTAAATCCAATTACATTTATTACAGGAGCTGGATTAGTTTGTTTTGGACAGAAAACAAGACAACTTGTACCAAGTGCTTTAGATAGAATTAATGTTGCTAGACTGATTATCTACTTGCGCTCTACCTTAAAAGTTTTAGCAAAGCCTTATTTGTTTGAACCAAATGACAAGATTACACGAGATGAAATTAAACAGCAAGTTGAAACAATGTTGTTAGAACTTGTTGGATTAAGAGCATTGTACGACTTCTTAGTTGTTTGTGATGAGACAAATAATACGCCATCTAGAATTGATAGAAACGAGCTCTATGTAGATATTGCTATTGAGCCAGTAAAAGCTATTGAATTTATATACATTCCAATTCGTATTAAAAATACTGGCGAAATCGCTGGACTATAATATCATAAATAATATTAGTTAGGAGTTATACAAAAATGTCAATAGCAACTTTATCAAAAATGACAGTGCCTTTAGGTTCCGGAGATTCACCAGTATCTCAAGGCCTGCTGATGCCTAAACTTCAATATCGATTTAGGTTATCATTTAATAACTTTGGAGTATCTACTCCAACCACTGAGTTGACTAAGCAAGTAATTGATGTAACTAAACCAACAGTAAGTTTTGATCCAATTGTACTAGATGTTTACAATTCACGAGTAAACTTAGCAGGTAAACATACATGGGATCCAATCTCAGTTAACCTGCGTGAAGATGTAACAAACAATGTTCAAAGACTTGTTGGAGAGCAACTACAGAAGCAAGTAGATTTCTACGAGCAATCATCTGCTGCCTCTGGTTTAGATTATAAATTTACCACAGTAATAGAAATCCTTGACGGCGGTAACGGAGCTCATGTAGCAACTGTACTTGAAACCTTTGAACTGTATGGATGCTTTGTTGAAAATGCAGCATATAATTCATTGAACTATTCTGCATCAGAACCTGTAACAGTAACATTAAGTATTCGTTATGATAATGCCATCCAGTCACCACAAGGTACTGGTATTGGATCTGCTATTGGTAGAACAGTTAACACGCTTTCAACAGGCGGCGGTATTTAATTATTAGGAGCTTCGGCTCCTTTTATTAAAAGATAAAAATGAATATATTTGATGGATTTTTAGATAATCTAGTTTCTGGAACCTTAAACCCAAAAGGTAACTTTGGGGATTATCGACATGCCTCTCGTACTTTCAATCTTAATCAATTTCGTCTTGCACCAAAAGTAAAGTTTCTTTATCATGTTTTCTTTGATATTAACGATGATGCTATAAAGACTCTTTTACCAAGTTGGAAAGAACGACACACAATGGAATCTGGCCTGTTAGTAAAACAAGCTCAACTTCCAAAATTTACTGTCAATGTTGAAACCTTAAAAAAATATAACAGAACAAAACATATTCAAACAAGTATTAATTACGATCCTTTGAGTCTAACCTTTCATGATGACAACTTAGGTATCATGGCCGGTATGCTAGAAGCCTATAATAGATATTATTATGTTGATGCTTGGGGCAATGAAACATCAGTTTTATCAAGTTATAATAAACAGTTCCCAGCAGTTCAAGCGTCAGTTGGCAGTATGAAGCCTGCTAAGATGACATATATGGAACTAGGAGACAACACATACAAGCCTGCAGAATCGCAGCAATCGTTCCATGGTTTAAATACGAATCCTAGATCACCTTTCTTTAATAATATCCAAATAAGTCTAATGACTCGGCATACCTTTACAAGGTTTACATTGGTTAATCCTATTATAGAAAGTTGGGATTACGGTGATGCTAATTATTCTGCAAATGAACCAAACGAACTAAATTGCAGTCTTAAATATGAAACAGTTTGGATAGATAGAGGCAGTACCAAAGCTGGTAAAGGCATGTCAGCAACATCGCCTACAGGGTTTGGCGACCTTGCTCATTATGATGTAACACCATCACCTCTTAATATTTTTGGTGGCGGAACAGTAGGTATAGGTTCTACTATTAATGCTGTTGGACAGATAGCAAATATGTTTGGCACAAACTTTGGTGGTGACGACGGCGGTGTTGCACTATTTGACTATAAGAAAATTGACGACGAATTTAATATATTAAAGGCTATAATTGGTGGCATAAATGTTATTGGAAATATTCAACAGATAACACAAGGTGGTGTTATGGAAGAAGTTGGCGGACTAATAACTGGAGGAGTTGACCAATTATATAATAATCAAGTAAGCGGTGTTGGCGGATTTGGAGGGTTCATTGACTAATATAAAATCAGATTTACCAATTCGCGAAGGTACCCAATACAATCAAATGGTAGCCTTTTTTGATAATAGGTTTAATCGTCGAGAAGAATTTTCTGTTAATGAGTATGATTCCATTGTAGCTTTTTTTGAAAAGAGACAATTTGAAAGTATATCATCTAAGGTATTAGCTCAAGTTCTTTTAATTGAAGCTAAAAGAGAAAAAATTCCAGTACATCAATTACTAGATGGTCTTTCTAAATATTCTAAGCCACAACTATCTTCCATTATACTTACAATTCTAAATACATCAAGGGATAAAACATCTCAATTAGGTTTTTTGTCTAAGTCAACAATATCTGTATACGAAGAAAGAAATATTCCTGATATGATTACAAACGACGAATCTTACAATTCGTTATCCTTTAGCTCAGTATCGAATACAAAAAATGATGTAATAGCTATTACACAAGGCAGTACTGGCGAAACTCTATTACTGAACAATGGCTAGATACGCTAAGGGACAATTTCAACCCCGTTACCCAGAAAAATATTTAGGCAAAGGATTTCCTATTTACAGATCAGGATGGGAACTCCAGTTTATGCGATTTTGTGACAACCACACATCTATCACAAAATGGTCATCAGAACCAATGCGTATTCCTTACGTCAATCCTCTAACAAACAAAAAAACAACTTACGTTCCAGACTTCCTCATACAGTACACAGACAAAAACAACGAAATGAAAACAGAACTAATAGAAGTTAAGCCTGCTGCTCAAGCTATTAGAGAGTCAGTTGGCCGTAGTGTACGCAATCAAGCTCAGTATGTTATTAATCAAGCCAAGTGGGCAGCCGCAAGACAATTATGTAAACAGCAAGGTATCACATTTAGAATAGTAACAGAACATGAGATGTTCCACACTGGCAAATAATAAAATAAATATAGTATAGGGTAAATTATGAAAAAGCTAGAAGAAATACTTAATCTTCCTGAGTCTCAACATATTATTAACGAAGAGACTCTTAAGGCAGACACTGAAGTAGAAGAGACCATTGTTCGTAGTCATAGAGACCTAGATAAAATATCTGCGGCATTACCACAAGTAAATGGCTTAGGCGATATAGGAGATAAAGAACTAGACGAAGTTAGCTCTCGCAGTTTAGCAGCCTACGATGACCTTATGGACTTAGGAATGAATGTTGAATCTAGATATTCAGGACGTATTTTTGAAGTCGCTGGGCAAATGCTCAAAGTCAATTTAGATTCTAAAGTAGCAAAGCTAGATAAAAAACTAAAGATGGTAGAGCTACAACTCAAAAAAGAAAAGCTAGATAAAGATAATGCTCACAACCTATCTAATGAAATTGTTGAAGCTGAAGGCTATGTTGTATCAGACAGAAACTCACTTCTTGCAAAATTAAAAGGTTTACCAAATTAATTAGGATTAACAATGAAACATTTTAACGAATATTTAAGTGCATCGAAAAAAGTATATGAGTTTGCTGTCAGAATAGCAGGCGAGTTACCAGAAAACTTTGCAGATAACATGGAGCGCAGCCTAAACAAATACGAGGTTCTAAAATGTGCTCAAGTAAAAAAATCACCTATTGCTGAATCGCAATTAGACTTTCCAAGATTAAAAAATATTGAGGTAACACACTACGAAGTTGAACTAAGTTATCCTGTTACAACACAGATTCTTGAAACTTACATTGCAGAAGAGACTGGTGTCGCTGGATCACATATTGTTGCCCGCAATCCAAATGAGCCAATGGAACAAGTTAAAGAAGGCGACGAAGACGAGGCATATGAACCACTTCTTACAAAAGAAGAATTAGAATACGAAACAGCACAAGGCAGAGTAGGACAAGCTCGTATTATGGATCTACTACAAGAGCTTGAGGTAGCTCGTAAAGAACGTTCAACTGATTTTGCAACTGGCGAGAGCTCAAATTAATGAAACAAGTTGATTATGTAATACACCGTCCCTTAACTGAAGCCAAGGGCAGTGGTAAACACTTAGATAAAGTTGTTCAAAACATAGTCGATGATCTACCTAAAAATCCTAGCTGGGATGATATTGATTGGGCATACAGTAAAGCAAAATCTTTTGAGAAGACAAAATCATCTTGGAGCGGCGGCTCTGGATTAGGCATTACTAATAACTACTTTCATAGAGTAGCTAAAAAACTTAACCTACCTTTTATCTTTACAGATGGAGAAGACGGCCGTCCTGGTAGAGTTAAAGCAGACGGTACAGGCACCGGCCGCCATATGGATCCATTTGATTCGTCAAAAGACGAAGCAGAGGAAATGAACAAGCGAGGTATACTGTCACCTGCCGCTAGAATTTTTTATGATTTAGATCCTCCATCAGCAGCAAAGCCAGACGAGCCAGAACCTGAAGAAGAGAAGCCTGAAGAAGAGAAACCTGAAGGACCGCGAACACAAACACTCGCAAGTCCGCTACGCTTTAAGGATGACAACAAACAATTAGACATTGATAATATTGACGACTATCTTGCTGGTGGCGGTAGTTTAAAACCTGGTGAAGTTAGTAACTTAAAGAAACCTGATAGACCAGTACCTCCAGCAAGTGAGTTGCCATCAGTTAACAAAGATGACAAAGAGCAAGCTACGCAAGCCTCAGGAGGATCTGAAGCACCTACATTGGCAAATAAAAAAGATGAACATCCTTGCCCTGACGCATATTTCTTCTACAACAATACAGGTGACGGTTATGCTATAGACTTCTACATGAACAACAAAGCACAACCTGTAAGAATAACTGATCCGTCTATTGACCAAGGATTAACGCAGAAGGGTATTGGTGCTTTAAACAAGAGTTTAAAAGCCGGTACGATTGATTGTCAAAAATTAGCATCAGGAGACGCCGAAGGCAGTGGAGCAGGAGCAGCTCTAAGTGGTATACCTTTAGCTTTCTCAGCAGCCCTATTACGCAAGAAACCTAAGTTACCACCAGGGTTACCAGACGAGGCAGGTAGGTTGAAACCTACTACACCTGACGGAAAGAAACCAACTAGCTTGACGCCTGACGGAAAGAAGCCAGTTGTTCCTGACACTAAGAAACCTATATTACCTGATAGACCAGTTTCTACGCCTAAGCTAAAAAAGCCAGGAGTGCCTGATCCTAAATTGCCAGAGCTACCAAAAGGTTCAAAGTTACTTAAAAAGCCAAAGGTGCCAAAGCTCCCGCAAACACCAGAGATACCAACACTAAGAAGGCCTTTAACATCTCCAATAAAGCCTCCTAAAGTAACGAGTCCAGAAACTCCTCGTCTTAGGCCTAAAAAACCTCAGATACCTCAAATAGAGCTACCAAACGGTACACCTGAAAAACCTAAGGTACCAACTGCTCCGGAAATTGAAACTCCTAGATTGAGGAGACCTGCCGAACCATTGCCTAATAGACCATTGGTGCCAGATGAAAAAATTAAGGTTCCTAGTTTTGATAAACCAGCAGCGCCTAAAGCAATACCAGATAAAATACCAACACTAAAATTAAAGCCAGGTGTTGAAAAACCTATTGATTGGGATATTAAAGTCAAATATCCTGAGAAAGTTTTACAGCAGGTTGATTTACCAGACGCACCACCTGTAGAAACAAACAAACTTAGATCTCGTTTAAAGGATTTAAGTAAAAGATTCAAAGACTTGTTTAGTAAGTATAAAGACCCTTGGGATGATATACTTAGAAAATTAGGAGAAAAACCTAGTGGTAAAAAATTAGCTCAAGCATTGGCTCCTATTGAAGCACTTGGGCAGAGAAGATTAAAAGTACAAGAATTAGATCCACCTAATTTAAAAAAGCTATCTGATTATCTAGCACTCCATGCTGATAATTTAAAGTTAACACCTTACCTAGATAATTTTGAATTTGACATAGATAGAAATGCATTTAAAATTGACAACGAAATAATTGATCTAGGTGATGTTAAGGCAGATAAGCCACTAACAACAAATTCTGACCTAACGCTAAAACCTAGAGAAGTTCCAAAAACAACAAGTGATCTATCTGATTTATTAAAACGTACATCAGCTAAACAAGTTCCTATAGAATGGTTTAAAACACCTACTCATATAGATTCTGTATTTAATCATTATAAGGTACCAAATGATAACTTACTACGAAAAGTTTTTGGTCCTAAAGCACAACTGCCTAAAAATATTACTCCACAAAACATTGAGAAATTAGCAAAAGTAGATGGATTAGATTTTGAAGCACAAAAGAAATTATCAGATCAACTACGCCAATCATTTAATGGACAAAACGGTACAATTGATGTAGACAGATTAAAACTTAATCTAGCAAAAAATATAGTTATAGATCCTACTGTTGATTCTCTAGAACCTGATGAACGTCCTAAAAATGTAGACCGTTTTAGTGACATGGAGAGAGGGGCATTTGACTATGGGATTAAAGATGAAATAGATGGCATACGTCCACGAAATGTTGATGATACAAAAGACAGATTTGCAGGGCTTGATGATAGTGGTATAGATAAGGATGCAACTGCTAGAGCGATAAGAGACAGAGCACAACGTCAGCTAAAAGATGTTGAAGCTGAAATGGACAAAGCAAAACAAATCACCAACGCTGAAAAAAGAGCAGCCAAGGCAGCAGAGATTGAAGACAAGCTAGAGCAACAAAGGAAAGACGCTAGAGCAAATTTATCTGATGTAGAAGGAGAGCTAACTACTGCACAAAAGAAAGCACATCAGGCACACATCGCAGCCATAGATGACTTGAAGGCTGAATTATCAACTCCAACATTTGATCCTGGCGAAAAGCAAACACCAGGTACAATGCTAGGCACACCTGACGCAGAGCGGCAAGCATTAAATGTTGCTGACGAGCTTACAAAATTTGTAGGAAAGCTAGAGAAAGGAACATATCCAGATATACCTGCTGCTGAACTAGAGGCTTTAAAAGTAGGCGATATGCCATCTAGTTTCCATAGTAAATTAGATAAAGGAACATATCCAGATATACCCGATGCAGAACGACAGGCATTATTATCTATTGACCCTAATACAACATTTACTAGCAAAGCTAAACCAGGCACATTTCCAAATATACCTGACGCAGAGCGACAGGCATTAAATGTTGCCGACGAGCTTACAAAGTTTGTTAGCAAAATAGAAAAAGGTACATACCCAGATATACCTGAAGCTGAACTAGATGCTTTAAGAGCTGGTGATATGCCGTCTAGTTTCCATAGTAAATTAGAAAAAGGTACATATCCAGATATACCTGAAGCTGAACGAAATGCATTATTATCAGTTGATCCAAATACATCATTTACTAGTAAAGCTAAGCCAGGCACATTTCCTAGTGAACCTGAAGCTGAACGATTGGCTGCTATGTCAGGCGAAGATCCTAAAACAAGATTTGTTGGTGATGAGAAGCCAGGAACATTTGAACCAGATGCAGAGATACAGGCAGCTAAAGATAGAATAGAAGAGCTACAAAAGAAATCTACAAAGGCAGCCGCAGAGTTAAAGCAAACAGAGCTTGCGGACCAACAGTTTGTCAAAGACTATCAAGATGCTATTACTGCTGAAAAGATTAGACATAGACAAGAAATACTTCGCTTAGAAAAAATACAATCACAAGGGCAAGCAGGCAGAGATACTGCGGCTGAGGAACGGAGAGCACAGGCATATAAAACAGAGATAGATCAACTTGCCGCTGATAAACAAGCAGCTATTCAAAAAGGCTGGGAAGCTATTACAAGCCAAGAAGCAGCTCGCGGAGAACAACTTGTTGATGATAATACTAGAAAGGTATTAGCACAAGACGCTGGCATTGAAGATTGGAAATACGATCCAACAAAAGCTACATCACAAGTTAATACAGCAGCCGCTAACCAATCAGATGCAGCAAAGAAAGCTCAGCAGGCAGCAGCAGATGTAACTAGAATAGCTAACGACACTGCGAGCGCAACTACAAGACCAGTTGATGAACCTGATATGACAGCACCAGAAAAAATTAATCAGGCTACAAATGCTATAAAAGGCAATGATGCTGCCCCTGACATGACGCTAGGAACACAACAGGCAAACGATGCCGCAGCTCAACAAGCTGATGCTGCCAAGCCAAAGTTACAACCTGATATGTTCTTAGGCGGTACAGATGAAGTAAAAGCTCAAGGCGAAAAAGCTATAAACGATTCAACTATGCTTTACGATAAGGCACCACCGCCTGATCCATCTACCAAAAAGTTTAGCAACTTTGATGATTACATGGCACAGATAAAAAAGGACGATCCTGCCTTTGCTAAGAAGCTAGAACGTAATGGAATAGATAGTGTAGAGAAATTAAATGCCTATAAAGAATCAGCAACTACATTTATAAGTGACAAACGTATAATAGAGCAACTGGTACAAAAACTAAATAAAGACTTAGATATGCCAGCTGATAGTAATTCGTCAGTTGGTAATCTCCAAAATAAAGAATTAAAGAAAGCAGTCAATGCCGCAGGAGGTCCTGAAGAGTTTGTAAAGAAAACTTTAACTGCACTTAGGAAAGGTGCTGTAGCATCAAGAGCAGCATCTAAAGCTGGACAGAAAGCTATATTAAAGGCATTGAAATTAGGTGCCGGTGCTATTGCTGGTGGTTTTGGTTTTGCTATGGCCTTAGTTGACTCTATGGATATATGGATATTTTACGATATAGCTTTGCTAGCAGGAGTTGTAGAGGACCCTGATGATCAGTTAAACAAAGCTAGAGAAAAAGATAAACAAAAAGTTGAAGACATAATTGCTGATAAAAATATGTCCCTAGAACAAAAGAAAGCTGAAATTAAAAGAATATTTTGGTACGAAGAAACTTGGTATGAGCATACTATTAATTTCTTGATGACATCAGTAACACAATTTGGACGTAGCGGCGACAGAGAACAGTGGGATCCTGGACAGTTAATGAGCGGAGAGGTGCCACAACCAATTACTGTAGGCGGTGAGCCAATTACATATGCTAACTTCAATAATCTAAATGTAACTGGTACTAAAAATGATTTAACAGGTAAAACACATACTAAGAATGACATTGAAGACATGTTTGACGAGCACAAAAGAATGATAGAAGAGCTAGAAGAAGATAAATGGGTTGGCATGCACAAGAAAGGAAAATGGATTCTTAATAGAGGAGGAGCAGTCCGATCAGGATATCCATTAGGTTCTCTAGCAAAAGTATTAGAAGATGAAGATAGATATTTATACTTTATGCCAAATGTCTCTCGTTCAACTACTGCTTTTGGAAGTGCTATGTCTAAGTTAGATTATATTGAATTTGCTCAAGGCGATTTGTCTAAGCTATCTCCGGAAGTACAAGAAAAATATAGAAAGAATCCAAATGCTCTAAGAGCAGATCAAGAAGCTATGAAAGAAATTATAGACAAAGCATTAAGTAAAAACGATAGAGATGACCTAATAGACAAAATTGATGCCAAATTAGGACAATTACAAAAACAAATAAATTTAGATGACTATCCAGATAACAGAGCAGATGCTCTTTATACTCATAGTATGGAACAGTTAAGTTTACAAAGATGGGAACCTCCTAAGATGGAGTCACGGAAAATGTTTTTAATGAAACGGTATATATCACTGCTAGAACAGATAGATCAACTAGAAACAGCTAAATACATTAACGGATAAGGACAAACAATGGATATTAAAAGTTTACAAAAATTAGCAGGTCTTAACGAAGCAACAGTTAATATCTCTATGACAGGTGCTAACTCTGCAGAGATAAGCGACCTAATGAATATGTTTAAAGGACCAGAGCCAAAGCCTATTAGTATTGGCGGACCACCTCCACCACCTCCGGGTTTGGACATTCCAGGCGGACCACCTCCGGGTTTGGACATTCCAGACATTAAGCCACCAATAGGATTAGATAAGCCAGTTCCAATGGGAATTGATGGACCTATGCCTCCACTGCCGCCACCTAAGCCATTAGGAATGGACGACGGACCTGCACCATGTGACACTTGCGGTGGTATACACGGAGACGAGCCTTGCGGCGAAGATACATCATGGGATAACGGACCTGACGAGAAATATTTAGATGCTGACCATATGACAAACGGAGTATCAGGTGGGATTAACGGACGTAAGAATCCAAAAGACATTAGAGTTAAAGACGGATCATCAATGGAACAAACAAAAGAATCAATGAAAGAAAGCTACAAAAAAGAGCTGTGGAATGCATTACAAGAAAAGTATTTTACTCAGTTTGACGGACGAAAAACAGAGTCTGCTCCATCTCCAGCAGGCATGAGCAGAAGTGATTTGAAAAAATTAAAAATGACAAATCCTAAAAAGTACTATCTCCTAATGCGTCAAGCAAAACAAGAAATGAATCCAATAAAACAGTCTATGTATTCTGAAGAACAAACATTCTCAGGACGCAGTGACAGAACATTCTTTGTAGTACCTAATGAAGAAGACTATATGGACATCCAAAATGATAATCGCTTTGCAGGCGACATTGAGGTACCAGACGAGAACGCAGACATCATGGCGCTTCCAAATTCTAAAGCTCGAAAGTTAAAAATGATGTTTGGTGACAAAGTTGAATTCCTAGGTACAGACTACGATGAGGCTTTAGCACAGGTTAGTCAAGAGGAAGGATATCAGACTACACCAGAAAAAGATTTAGTTGGAAAACAAAACAAA
>Ga0222717_10001908_pt1 | contig 16582 bp, 20 predicted proteins | sample C33_18DmetaG_FD_165053 | JGI IMG/M metagenome (GOLD analysis project Ga0222717, IMG submission 165053) | Estuarine water microbial communities from San Francisco Bay, California, United States - C33_18D | ecosystem: Environmental > Aquatic > Marine > Unclassified | place: USA: California...
ATAATTCTTTTTTTCAAAAAAATAGTGTAAAACTTTAAAACATTCAATAATATAAATATATGTCACATCAAGATTTCTCAGGCGATTACACCTACAATTTTGTTAGATTAGATCCAGAATGGAATAACTCTTTAAAAACTGGAATTTCATCTTTAGTCATAGGCTTAACATGCACTTATAGCGGAACAGATTCCTGTGGCTGCGAATGCATAGAGTCTCAATATGTAGATGGGTCAACAGGTTTTAGCTCATTTATTACTGCAGATTATTTATCAGGAAATATAGAAGAAATTTCTAATTCTTATGCTTCTGGCAATAACTGGTGGTATTCTTTAAAATCTAGTGTTTCCGGCAAAATTGATCACCCTGTCGTAGATACGAATTTCCCTTTTCCAGAAAGCGGTAACCCAGTGCCTCATCCACCAGAAGATTAATCTTCTGAAAAATGATTATATAATAAATAAGGACTTTTAGCATAAGTCATATCAATATCCTCTGAAGACAGTTGATCTTTAAAGATCTTAAACTTCGGGGGATTTTTTTTATCATAAGGTTTTATAAAATCAGCATTATGCCATCTTAGCAAATTGTTTGGCTGAACACACATGTTTCCATCATCTAAATCAATAAAATGATAACATTTAGTATCTTGATCATTTGCGTAGCCTACATTTAACTCATTTAGATCCCCTTCATAATCATCAATAGTAAAAATATATTTACCGCTTCTGTATTTTTTATCGCGACAAAAGACATCAACTCTTTTATTTTGTAAAAACGAAAATGTCGTAACAGCGATATTATTAGCCTGACAATCCCAAGTTTGCAAAATAGATAAACGTTTTTCTTCGTCTTCTGATATTTTATCATATTTTTCGTCGCTAGCAAAAGCTGATATCGGCATTTGCCAAAAAATAGCACCCAAACAAGATTGAAAATGAAAATGTAAAGGCCTATTTATCATAGACTTAACACCAAATATATAACCTTCAGTTAACCCCTCATCATCATTGTCAAAAATATAAGAATTTCTAATAAAACACTCTATATAGGGGGTATTTGCGTTTAATTGTGCCATATACATATTCTACACAAAAAACTCTTATTCAAATAAAAGCTTGAAAAAAAAATTAATGAGTGTAATATATGTGACATATGAACAAATTCATACTATCATTATTAAGTATTGTTGTGTCAGCTAGTATCGTGGCTGACGGAGAATCAAAACTCAAAGCTAGTGTTAATGCTGGATACACTTCAAACTATATCGTAAACGGATTAGCTAAAACAGGCTCTCAGGCCTTCGCTGGAGTTGATATCGGCACTGAATATTCTGGCATCAACACTTACGTTGGAGCTGTCGTTTTAGACGCTGGATCAGGGCTTGACGAATTGCATGCAAACGTTGGGGCAGGAAAAGCTATTGACCTATTTGAAAGTTTTTCTTTAAGAGGCGATGCTCAAATTTTTCAGCATCAAGTCGCAGCAGGAGCAAATTCCACAGAAGGCAGATTGACTCTAGCCTTAAACAATAAATACATCACTCCTTATCTAGTTGGTACTTATGATTTAGACGTAGCTAACACAGGGTATTCCCAAAAGGGTTATATTGTGGGGTTAAAGAAGAGCTTTGATGTGTTTGGGGTTTTTAATTTAACCCCCTCTGTTGAATATGGCCAGATGACTGACTACGAAACTGCTAGCGTAAAACTAGACGCATCAAAGATGCTATGGGATAAATTAGAAGTTTTTGGTCAAGTTGGTTGGTTTGATAATAACTTCGATGTTGTTAATTATAACTTCGCAACAGAACAGTTTGTGGGAGACGTAGCTGCTTCTGCTGGTGTTCGATGGAATTTCTAATTAGAAATAAGTAAAACTATAAAGCGGTCACTGCGTAGCGGGGGCCGCTTTTTTAGTAATCGCATTCGCACTTGCGTCCCCGCCCTTTTTTGTCTGATGCATATTTTACCCCCATGATAGTACCAACAATACTAAAACTATTGGTAAGCAAAATGCTAAACATGTTACTCCAAGAAGACTCTACGGTTTTATTTTCAATACCGAATATTAAAGTAGCAGCAAAAAGAATGGAAGTTATCACTCCAACGCCACAAATAACCCATAAAGCAACTTTTACAATACTACCCACTAATTCATATTGAGTTCTTTTTTGAAGAACGTCTAAGTCATTCTCCACAGTCTGCTTTGCTTTTTCAGAAGCTTCTAAAGCTAATTTAAGATCTTTATTTAATTTTTCGTTATGAGCTTTCCATTCAGTAAGTTCTTTATTTTGTTGCTGAATGGTTTTTGTTATTTCAAGACGTTTTCTACGATTTTCTTTATCTCTACTGATACAATCTTGAATATAGCTGCTAAAATCTGGACTAGACTGTGAGACTATTAATTTAGGGATATTACCCTCCAAAAATATATTTTTTTCGGCGGCTAATTTTATTAATTGCTTTTCTATTTCATTGTTTAATGTTATCATCGATACACCTTGAAGGGCGCAGTGCGCTCCTTATACCCCTCGAAATCTTTAACAAATTCTTCTAATCTGGGTTCAATTTCATCTGATTTGATAATCCAAAATTGAGCTCCAGCTTTTACAGCTTTGGCTTGTTCCTTCTCGTCATTAGAGCTTGATATGATTCCTATAACAACTCCATCACCATGAACGAAGTTGATTCTCCTACATAACTCTATACCGTCAAAACTGCTACCAATAATATTGAGATCAACAAAAATGCAATCAGGTTTAGTTTTATTTTGTTTCACTAATGATTCAAAATGTTTTTCTGCTGCATCAGCGTTATCTATAGACATTAAATTTAAAGTAATATCTAGTAGACTACATGCATCTTCAAAAACTAAATGAAATAAATTTTCATCATCTACTAATAATATTGACTCAATCACATCCACTATTGTAAAATATACACCAAATATTTAGCTGAGAGACTAACCCTTTGTATTTTTTGATTCGGTTATATCTTTGTTGTAATCGGCAATATCTCCTAAATTTATTTTGAACCTAGTGCCCGAATATGGTTCTGGTAACTTTTCGCATGAGACTTTAAAATTATGCTGTTTTAATATCTCCACGCAAATATTTAAACCCAACCCCGATCCAGTTTCTTTTTGACCTTTTTTTCTAGTATAAGCACGCATTAATTCTTCAAACCCCTTTTGATTTAAACCTCTTCCGTTGTCTTCTACAAACAAATCATGAGAGTTTTTACTGTAAAATATTTCAACCTTTTTGCTAGCAGAATCGTTATACTTAAGGCCATTTCTTATTAAGTTATCAATAGCTGTACAAAATAAAGATTCATTGACTTTTAGTTTAGGCAAATCATTTATTAAAACTTGATCTTTGTAAGCTGTACTGACTAGATAATCATTCAATATAACCTTTAAATCATATTGTTTTTTATCTAGGATTGCTTCAGGTTTTACTAAATTAGTAAACTCGTAAACACCTTTGTAAACTTTTTGTGTATGACGCAAACCTTCCTCTATCATTTTTAAAGGCGTTTGCAACCTTAAATCATTTACAATTTCATCATTTAATCTTCTTTTTAAAGATGATACTCCTCTAGGTATGTAAGTATTTATTCCGCTATGCATATCATGACGCAATATTTTTGCAGCATGCTCTAGGTATGAATTCTTACTATTTATCTCGTTTTGCTGAAGAATTAAATCGGTTATATCATGCCTTACACTAATAAAGCCCTTTAGTTGCCCATCTAAATCAAGTTCTGCTTGAATCCAAGATTTAACGTAATACAATGATCCATCTTTAGATTTGTTAATTACGCACGGGTGATACCATATCTTTTTTTCTTTAATAACTGTTTTGTACATATCTTGCCATATTTTTTTAGGATGATAGCCTGAATTTACAACGTTATGATTTTTACCTACAACCTCTCGTAAAGTATAGCCTGCTACTTTTAAAAATTTATCGTTTGCATAGGTTATGTTTCCTTTAGAATCAGTTTTGCTGATTAAGCAAGTAGCCTCTAAAAGATTATCTTTTAAAATTAATTCGCTTAATGTTTTTCTTTGTTTGTTTTTTTGGTTTTTTATTTGCTGGCGATAACACTTAGAACATACCAATTTAAAATAATGCCACAAACTTTTACCTCCACTAAATATATTCCTGAGCATAAAAATAAATACACTAAATTAGAAAAAAACACTTAATAAGTGTAATATATAATAATATATGGCTCAGAGATATGGTGGAAAAATAGTTACTGATGGATTAGTACTGTGTTTAGATGCACACGATGCTAAGTCGTATGCTGGTGAGCCTACTACAAACTTAATACCTTTAGCTAGTGGCGGAGACGGTAATAGTAGATTTACTACTACTAACGCTTGGGGAACTTATAATACTAATCAATACAATAGTAATCAATATTTTAGTATAGGTACAATCTCTTCTGTGTCTAATAATATTGTTACAACTTCTTCTAATCACCCGTTTAGAACTTTTGACGCTGTAAAAGCTAACACCACAGGGGGTGGAATATCAGCTTACACTAATTATTTTATTAAAAAAATAAGTGATACAACTTTTAGTATACACGCATATAATAGTAGTCAAGACGGTAGTCAAGGTTATGTTAGGTCAGACGGCTACCATCAGGTACATGAAAGTATAGCTACAGATACAAGAGTATCTATTAATTCAACAAATTTCCCTACTATGTGGCATGGACAGGCACATTTACCTAATACATGTCACGTAAAAGAAATTGTTGAGGGTAGTGGATATGTTAAAGGGACAAACTGCATGCGTATACATGTCACTAGAACCGTTGGGGTTAATGGAGGTATGGCATATGGAGTATATACTCCAGTAACTCAAGGGGATACTATAATGGTAAGTTATTGGGCAAGATGTAGTCCTAATTTAAGCTCCAGAAGCTTTACGTATACTACTTATTTTGGTAGTGGAAATTCAACTTTTAGTGCGACTAGAACTTTAACACCTGAATGGCAATTAATCACATATACATGGACTGCTAGTGTTACTTATAATTTTTATCAATATTTTTACCCTCTTGCGGATAGTCAACCTTATTATGTTGATATGGCAGATTTACAAGTGGAAGTAGGTAAATCATATTCTACTCCTTATACCCCACCCAGTTCTCCCCGTTCCGCTACTAACGGATGGGTAGATAGATCGGGTAATAGTAATAGCGGCACATTAGTAAATGGAACCAATACGGGGGTATCTCATTATAGAAACGGTGAAGTTATTATGCCAGTTGCTAATAGTTATTTAGATTTTGATGGGAGTGATGATTATATTCCTATTTCTTCACTGTTAAATCAGGAGACTATAAATGGATCAACTACCAAAACTATTATTTTGTGGCTGAAACCCGATAGTCATGGGTCAAGGATGGCATTTTCAACAGGGCAAAATGGTAATAATAGAATTTATTATTGGACACAATCCAGTTTAAATACTTGGCGAATTGGTAACTATACTAGTACATCAGGTCATTCGACTTTGCCATCAGCTGGAACATGGTTTTGCACTGCTATAGTCATAAATGGGCTTAGTGTTACAGGATACCTCAACGGCACTCAAGATTATACAGGAGCTTACTCTGCTTTTACAACTCATGAGTACGCTGTATTAGGCAGACATGGTACCAGCTCTTATTATTATGATGGGAAAATAGGTAAAGTATCAGTTTATAATAAGGCATTGACAGCAGCAGAGGTTTTACAAAATTACAACGCAATGAAATCTAGATTTGGATTATGATAAAAGGTGGGCCAAAAATAATCAATGACAGCTTAGTAGCATGTTTAGATGCACATGATGCTAAGTCGTATGCTGGTGAGCCTACTCAGAATTATGTTATTAACACTTCATCAACTGGTGGCTGGTGGGGAGATGGAAGTAGTCAAACGGGGTTAGGGTCTAAGGGTGCTGTCGCTATAACAGATGAAAATTTAAAATACAACGGGTATAATACGGTTTTATGGACACCCGGAAGTGACCGTAATTGTTATTTAACCGGCACAGCAGATTTCAATTACAGTGAAACATCTACAGAATGGACATTTAGTGCGTATATAAAATACGAAGATGGATCAACTATGTCGAGTATGTCTGTATATATGTATTACCCGTCTTCTGATGGATCAAGTGCAGGTACTATAACGGATGTTGGAGGTGGTTGGTACAGAGTAAGAAGGACTAGGACAGGGTCTAGTAATTATATTTCTTTAGCTGGGTTTACAGGAATTGCAGCTATGAAAAAAATCTACATAAGTGGTTGGCAGTTGGAGAAAAAACAATATGCAACACCAGTTATTAGTCCAGCAACTTCTCGTTCAGCTACTGACGGTTGGAAAGATTTAAGTACAAATGACCACGATGGCTCTTTGTTAAATGGAACCAACACAGGAGTTAATTACTACAGAGATGGTCAAGTAATAATGCCTGTTGCTAATAGTTATTTAGATTTTGATGGCAGCGACGACCATGTAAAAATAGATCATTCAACACAATTAAATAATGCAAAAACTTGGGAAATATGGATAAACATAGATTCTTTTCCTGCTTCAAGTACATACGCCTCTGTTTTTCAAAAAAGTGCGAATTGGAATAATTTTGGCGGTATATTATTAAGTATGATTTATGGTCACTTAAGATTTTCTTACGGAGGTTACTGGGCGGATTTATCTATAGAACAGCTCAGTAACATGAATACAGGTACATGGTACCAAGTTGTTGGGACGGGTCAATTTTTGGGGGCAGGATCAGGGGTATTAATGAAAGGGTACTTGAATGGTGTTTATAAAAACAGCTTAACACGTACCGAAGCTTTCGTTCCGACAAACTCAAACGCTCTTTATCTTGGGGATGGCAGCGGTGGTACCATGAACGGCAAAATAGGCTTATTTAGAGTTTACGAAGATATATTGACAGCCGCAGAAATATTAAGCAATTACAACGCAACAAAAAATAGATTTACATAATTATGAGTTTTCACAACAGAAGATGGATATTTTTAGACTCTGAAAATATATCAGGGGTTAATTTCAACCAAGTGCAAGAAACAAGCGCCGAAACAGTTCGTTATTCGGCGGATAGCGGAACGTTTTTTGTTAAGTATAACGTCGTCGAATATCCCGTTGATCCAACTGGCGCTAATGTAGACGCCAGCGGTAACACTTGGCAATTTTATTATGACACAGGGGTAGAGCCCCCTGTTATTACAGGGTCAGGAGAACTTTACCCTTCAGGTTATGAAGCTGGCAGACCTGATTGTTATGATTTAGCAGAAGAAATTAGCGGTAAAATCGAATGGCACCATGAACAAGTGTTAGAGTATTTATCAACACCAGAGTGGACACCAACAGGAATAATGTAACATGTCATATCATAATAACCCAAGAATAGTTACTGATGGTTTAGTTTTATGCTTAGATGCTAATGCTAAAAGGTCGTACTCGGGTAGCGGAAGCACTTGGTACGATTTAACGCCAAATCAGCGAAACGGATTACTTAGTGCTCCCACTTTTGATTCTACAGGTTATTTTCATTTGGATGGCACAGATGACTATATACCAATACCACAGTTTGATTTTACATCTACTCATTCATTAGAGTGGTGGTTTAATACTGATAACTTAACTGAAAAATATTCTGGAGGCGGAGGTTACGCTGGGCATATGTTATGTTGGGGCCATGCCCCCGCTGAGAGGGTATATTTGAAAACAGATGGGTCGATAGCCGTATTTATAAATGACGGTAGCAGTGCGGCTATTTTTACTACTAGTAATTTTAGCGTTACAGCTGGAGTTTGGATTAACATAGCTGTTACGTTCGATTGGCTTAGTAAAAATGTTAAGTTTTATCAAAATGGAGTATTAAAAGATACAATTAGTTTTTCATCTTTAGGTAGCTGGAATTATACAGGAGCATCAAATTCATATGATTATATAGATTTTGGGCGCAATGTAAGCAATAATAATCTTTTCTTTGACGGTAAAGTCGCTAGTATAAGAATTTACAACAGAGTACTAAATTTAACAGAGGTGTTATCTAACTACAACTCAATGAAATCTCGATTCGGATTATAATTATGCAATACGGACCTAAAATAGCAAATGACGGATTAGTGTTTTTCGTAGATGGGACTCAAAATTATACGGGCGACGATGCAGTTAAAACTCCTAACGATATACCTAATTGCTGTTTGTGGCTGGATGCTGACGACGCCACCTCAGTTGTAACCTCAGGATCAGATGTAACACAATGGTCTGATAAAAGTGGTAATGGTAATCACGCCACAGCGTATAGCACTGATTACCCTCAATACAGCTCGTCTTACACCATTAACGGCAGAAGAGCGATAAACTTTATAGCTACAAGTAATACCGCCGGAGACACCTTGAAAGGGGCTTTTACAACTTCTGGTAGCAATCAACCGGGGCAAAGCGGAGGTAACACTAGGTTCATCGTTTGCAAACAACATCATTTTGTAAACCTCGAATCTGATGCAGTTTTTGAAATGGCTCAAGGAGCTTATGTGTCTGCAAGCATTGGCAACAGGAGTATTATTAATTTTGAAGGCTCAGCTTACAGTAGTGATAGAGTGAGATTTTATAATCAAGGCACTTCATCTTACGCTACATTAAGAGGAGAAGGGAATTTAGTTATACTCAGCGATAGAGTTTCTAGCAGCTCCAGCATTCAACAAGCTTTTCTTAACGGGTATAGGTGGGCTAGTAATACCGCAACAAATTATACATTTACCCATTATTGCATTGGCGATGATATGACTGGCGGAGACAGATTTAATGGATATGTTTGTGAGGTGGCAATTTTCAATAGAGTATTAACTGATTCTGAAAGGCTGCAAGTAGAATTTTATTTAGCTAAAAAATGGGATATAGCTTTTTGCTCTTTAGCTCCTAGCTTAACATCCCAAAGGCAATTAAAAGACTTAACAGCCAGCGCTTCTGTAGATAACTCTAGTTCATCTTACAATTATTACAACCCCGGCATAATGCCAAGTAGAGGCATTTTTTACCAAAAAGAAAGCGGTAGAAGAATTGAATTCAACGGAACTTCTGATGTGCAAAATTTAGCTGGATCAGGCACTTCAGGTGAGTTAACTATAGAATGGGCGGCTAATTGCAATTCTCGCTTAGATAGTGGAACTAATTACTACATTTTTTCAAACGAGTCTTATCAAAACTATGGTATTTGCATAAGGTATGATGGGGCGACTTGGAGACCTCTTGTTAGATTCAGTCACGGTGGCTCTAATTCTTCTATGCATGTTAATACAAACGACATCGCTTATGCTGGAGAATGGGCGCATTGGACAGTAACATTGTCTGGGTCTAATTGTAAAATTTATAAAGATGGAACTTCAGTACTAACTAGTAGTAGTTTTTCAGCTCCGTCTACGTCTTCTATCCCTACTGGCTCTCCATTTGGAGATGGTAGTCAAAGTTTTAATGGTGAAATTGCTTTTGTGAAAGCATACAATAAAGCTTTAAGCGCAGATGAAATAGCTCAAAATTATAACGCCTCCAAAAGTAGAATAGCAGCTATACCTAAAATACCAAAACCAAGAGATATTCAACGTTATTATGATATGGATATGTTTGGTCGTAACGCTGATACTACTTATTGGTACGACTTAAGTTATAATAATGTTCATAATGCTGCCGCTACAACTGGCGCAACATTAGTTGGCCCCACTTATTATGGAGCATCAAATTTATACCCTAAATATTATGATTTAGATGGTACTGACGATAGATTTACGATCAACAGTTATACTTTCGGAAATGGCAACTGGTGTTTTTCTGTTTGGGTTAATGCTGATTCTTTTAATGATGTAACAATACTTTCTAACTCAAGCGGCGGTCCTGTTACAAATGCATTTGGTTTTGACCAAGATGGAAGCGATTGGAAGATGGGGTATTGGAATTATGGTTATGCTAATAACGGTGCTGGTCCGGGCGGAGGATGGTACTATAATAAAGCTAACACCGCTGTATCAACTAAAAATTGGTACATGTTAACTTGGGTTAATTACAGTGATGAAACGATGAAGATGTATTTAAACGGAGTCGCAGATTCTTCTGCTTTTTACTCTAAGACAACTAATGGTGGACCGTGTGATATGATTGGATCTCGCTGGAATGGATCTTATTTTAACGGTAAAATGGCAAACTTTCAAATATGGGATGTAGCATTAACAGATGCCGAAATTCTACAAAACTTTAATTATTTTAAAAATAGATTTGGATATTAATTATGGCGATAACAAGAGGACCAAGTATAGTTAGAGATGATTTAGTTTTATGCTTAGATGCAAAAGATCCAAACTCATATCCGCGTAGCGGAAGCACTTGGTATGATTTAACGCCAAATCAGCAAAACGCATCACTTAGTGGGCTTGCTTTTAATTCTGCCGGTTATTTTGATTTTGATGGTACAGATGACGTAGTAGGGCCAAGCACCTTTGACTACGATGATAGTGGGGGCGCTTTTACTGTATGCGCTTGGGTAAACCCTGATTCACTTAGTAATGCTGATAGTTATTCTGCGATTATAAATAGAACAGATAGTAGTAATCATATTTTTTCTCTTTATATGAATAAGAGTGCGGCTTCTTCTAATGTAGGAGACATGAGTGCGTGGATTTTTGATAACGGAGGGACTCTTAGGCAACATAGCGCATCTGGGAATTGTATTCTTAATGTTAGTGAGTGGAACTTTTGCGTGTGGAGGTGGCAAGATAACTTTGGGTTTACTTTTGATCTATTTAACTCTGACGGTCAAGTTACTCAAACCGCATCAAGTTCCTATGTCTCTAGAAAAGATTCTACTAGCCAATTTACAATAGGACGATGGAGAAATAGCGGTTTTTATTTTAATGGCCAAATGGGCTGCGTAAACTTATACAATAGAAAATTATCTAATACTGAAGTTCTTCAAAATTACAACTCATTCAAACCAAGATTCGGATTATAAGGAGTAAATATGGGATCAAAATTAGGACCAAAAATAATAAATGATGAATTAGTCTTATCTTTAGACGCAGCTGACGCTAACTCGTATGCGGGGGAACCTGTTGCTAATTTAGTAACTTCTTCAGCCGTAGATTTTTCTGTCAGATCTACTTATAGTGGTAATACATTTTCTCAAGTAGCAGATAGTGAATCCCCCAGTGGTTATGCTTGTGAAATGTCATATACTGGTACAGTTAATAGTTCTTCTAGATCTAGATTTGGAGCTGCGACTAATATACCAACAAGCGGTACTGGTTTTGTTTCTATATGGGCTAAAAAATCTGCTGGATCATCTACTACTATGAGACCGAAAGTTTATACAGGATATACGTGGTATAATTTAGATCCTTTAGATGGTGGTAGCATTTATTTTACAGACGAGTACAGACCTTTTGGAAAAGCAGTAACTTTTGGAACCAACAGCGGAGGTCCGAATCCGGGGTTCAGTATGACTAATGGTGGCAATACTACAGTAAATGATAAAACTAGATGGATTAAACCTCAAGTTACGACTTTAAGTTATAATGTTCCTTTTTCAAATTTAACTAGACCTAATCAGATTGATTTTATATCTCACGGAGATGTCGGATCTGGGACTACATTTACAGATTCAAGCGTAAACAATTTAACTTTAACAAGCTCTAATGGAGCGTCTCATGCGGGAACAGGACCGTTTGGTGGATCTGCGATGTCATTTGTAAGGGCGAGTAGTCAACAAATAACATCTGCTTCTACTAGTTTATGTGACTTTGGAACAGGCGATTTTACTATTGATTTTTGGTTCAATATGAATAGTGGGACTGCTACAAACACTAGAATGCATGCGTTAAATATTGGGTCAGGTAATTCTACTAATATAAGTTTTGATTTTAACGATAGTGGATATGGTATTTGGCTTTATTGGATGGGCGGTGGCAGTCCTAATATTAGACAATCTGGTAATTATCGTAATGATGGTTTATGGCACCACTGCGCTTTTGTTAGAGACAATGGGACATGTAGGTTGTGGATAGACGGAGCTTATATTGGCGGAGTATCGTATGCGACTCAAATAGGGGCTACACAGTCATTGTATATAGGATCGGCATCCGGTGGTCAGCATTGGGATGGGTATATAGATGAAGTTAGAATCATAAAAGGCACAGCATTATGGAGAGGTACCAATAATTTTTCTGTTCCGACATCAAGAGGAAAAAACGCATCTTTATTAGATTTATCAAGCAATAATAATAATGGCTCTTTAATAAATGGAACCGGCACAAGCACAACTCATTACAGAGACGGGCAAGTTATTATGCCTTTAACTAGCGCATATTTAGAGTTTGATGGTACAGATAGTTATATATCTACATCGTTTGGTAACGGTCATAACCCCGCAACTAACCCTATAAGTTATACTGTGTGGGTCAAAACTCATACTAATAGTGGTAGTAGAATGATTTTTGTTCAGGGTAATTGGAATGGGAATTTTAGAGCTTATTTTGGGATGACTGGTGGTGTATGGGGTATGGGTATTCAATCATCAGGATGGGGGCCTACCCAAGGAGGTGATGCAGTAACAACTAATACATGGAATCATATGTGTATGGTGTTCGAAGGCTTAACATGTAAATGGTATCGTAACGGTAGTTTAATGTTTTCTAAATCTTACACATCTTACGCTTTTAATCAAAACTTAATAATTGGAGAAGATAATTATGATTCTACAGATAGATTTTGGGATGGAGAGATCGCTCAAGTTTTAGTTCATAATAAAGCCTTAACAGCGGCAGAAGTATTAAATAATTATAACACAACTAAATCTCGTTTTTCTTGATTTTTTACCCAAAACACTTATAATAACTATTATGTTAGAAGAAGAATTGACTCAAGAAGAAATTCAAAATAATATTAATGCGGCTTTTGAATCTGTGAATCTAATTAACAATATCGCCTCAGGCACCGAAACAAGCGACGAATCTATCGAAGAAAAGAAAAATAATGTTGATCGTAATATACGACATCTAGAAATTATGAATAGTAAATCATGGTTTACTGGTGCACTTCAAGATGATCAAGCTGACCAAATCGCTGATTGCATTCTCGCAGGCAATAGCTTTATCGATTCTAATTAATCAATCTTTCTCTGATAAATATACTTTAGCAGCTTGAGTTAAAACCCTCTCAAATGACAACTCTTTTATTAAGTCAGCAATAGGGGTTGAAGATATTATTTTGCCATCATATACTATATGATATTTATCAGATTTATTAGTCTCGCTTAAAGTAATAACATCTGTTATGAATATTTCTAAAGATGTCATGTATACACACATCTCCATCAAATCAAAATCTGTAACTAATGAAAATTTATCATATACGCCCTCACTATTGTGTGTCGCCATAGTTAAGCGACGATTTTTATCATGAAAAAATAAAAAATTCTCAACCTCTGTTCCCTTTTTACGAAAACGGCGCTGCTCCTGCACCATAAGCTTAGTAGACTCAGACACAGAAGGCGGCGCATAGACCATAAACCCACCCTTATTCATCCGTACACTGATCTATCTTATCGTTTAACTCTGCCTCCAAAACTTTAATTTGATCTTTGTAACTTTTAGTTAAATCTTTTAACTCTTGCTTTGTTTTTATTAATTGTTTTAATATTGCGATGATTTCTTGCTCCATATATTATATTATTGTTTTTTTAGGGAAATTATAGTTGTTTTTTATTGTTTTTTATAAAAAAGCCCAAACTATTAACTTTGTAGTTGGGTATTTTTTTTGTTTTGTTTTTTCTGACTTTATAACGGATTGTCCGTTTTTGTTAATATAAGGGGGTGGGTCTAAGTTTATAAATAATGTTATGATGTGTTTTGTTGTGATTAGATATTGAGATAGATGCCCCACCTCGACATATTAAGAAAAGTAATGTTGGAATTTTTTAGAAATAGGGTAGGGTTACCCCTACCCCCTCGCAAGGGTTAACCCCAAAGCTCATCTTCTACCAGAGCTTGCAACTCTGAAGGGTGAGAGTCAAGCCATGCCTCGGACTCTTCGCGCTCTTCTTGTGTTGCTTCTTTATCAACCTGCCAATCATGAACAGATACAAAATCCGTGCCACGATCATAACCTTTGCCGTGACACTCCCAAGATCCGATCCCATCATTTTCGATTTCGAATTCGACGATGGCTGAAGTTCCGTTGGCTGTTGGTATGTCAATTGTGATTGTTTCCATGGTTCAAATATAGGCGAAAACCTAAGGCGGCGCAAGCATTTTTTGATTTATTTTAACTTTTATTTTAAACATAAAATAAAGATGAAATACAAAATTGCAACAATAGCAATCTCTACTTTGCTTGAGTTGTTCATTTAATGCTCTGGATATGTTACCTCATCGACAGTTAAATCCCAACATGCGCGGCAATCTCCACAAACATTGCCTTGCTTATATGCAACGCAAGAGACCTTTGACTTGTCATTAGATACGGCAGAAGATAAGACGCCTAATCTTTTTGCATAAGATTTGACAGACTGCTCTACTTTGAAAGCTGACAAACGGATAATAAAATTCAATGGTCTTTTTCTTTCTTGCAATACTTCGCGAACCATTTTAAATTCTTTGGTTGGAAGCCAGAATTTAATATCAGGCAATGCTTCTGCAATATCAAATAGTATATGTAAATGATCAGAAGATTGTAAGTCTCCTGAATCATGCCAACGGAAGACGCCACTTTTTTCTCTGCGCTGTATCAATTCGATCATGGCTTGTTTCCATGCCGATTGTTTTAACTTATCAAGTCTATTGTTCAAAGACTTTTGCACGTTGTCGAATAAATATCGACCTTTCAAGGCATAACAATTACTGCATACTGTGCCTTCTTGCTTGGCAAGAATAGATCCCGTCTTACAAGCTTTCGCGGGTGTGTTGTATGAGAAGCAAGGCATCTTGCTAGGTGTAGACAAGGAACCTGTAATTTCTTGAAGAGCTTTAATGGTGCGATTCATGAGGCAATTATACGAAAAATAAGATTCAATACAATGCTTTTTTTAATATATCTTTTTAAGTTATAACCTTGACAGATAAGTAATATTCATGGTAAAATCCCCGACCTTCGTAACATAATGAATACTAAGGGTTTACATAAGAAAATATTGATTGCGTAAGAGCGGACCACTCAAAGTGTTGAGCACCAAAGGTTTATATATGTTCCCGAAATACGTTTCGGGAACATATATAGCAATACGTCAATTTTAAAATAAATCACACTTTCTTTAGGGTTAGACAGCTTTTGTCCTACCCTATATGCTATGCTTAAAGCATGAAAAATAACAAGATGATACTTAATTCTGAATACTACAACGACAACAACATCGTGGCCTTCAAAGGTGATAAGGTAAGGATCTTTCCTACCACGCGCTTTGGAAACACTGTGTCAGGCGACATCCTTACTGGTCCCGATGAAGGGAAAATGACCACTGTTTTTCTTGATCAAATAGAAAAATAATTCTTTACAATCTTTTAAATATAACCCATAATAATCTCATGAAAGTTAAAGATCAGCCCCTGACATTCACCGACACCTGTAACATCATCCACGCCTTAGAGGATTACAATTGCAAACTCAAAGGAGATATGAAAATGTTTGAGAGCGCTGGACTGAAAGAGCTTTACAACAACAAAATCAATAAAATAAAATCGTTAATTAATAAAGTAGAAAGCACATTATAATATGACAAAATTCCCTGTTCAAAAATTCACATTCACTTACCGCAAAGATAAGGACAACGAGGTTGCGACATATGTTACTTCTGCTCCAATCGAAGACCACCCTTGTCACTTCATCGCTTATAAGTATCAACGAGGTGAATCTTGCGGAGTGCGAAGATTCAACAAGGCAAATGTCTTAACACCGATTCAAGCTGTAAAATAAAGCTTGACAACAAGAGGGCTTCGGCCCTCTTTTTTTGTGCCTGCATATCCGCGTCATCAGGGGTCCACTTACCATAATACTAAAAGTTCAAAACGAGCGCAAGCTTTTTTTAAAATTAATTTATTATATAATGATATATAAAGAAAATATATTTATAAAAACTTATATGTCTAGTTATAGCATAAGTTATAACTTATAGTTATATGTATAGTTAAGTAAACCCTTCTGCGCCAAAGACTTACGCATGAAAAGAAAATGATGTAAGCCCTTGAATATTAACGACTTACGCGGGCCGGAGCTCGTAACCCCTTGATAGTCAACGAGTTACAGATGCTTGTGAGCTGCAAGCAGGTAAAATATTTTATATATATAGTAGAGTATAATTATAGTAAAGTATAAATATAACCTTTATTATTTTTTACTTGTAGAAAAGTTTTATAAGCTTTTGTAAGTGGTTGCTCATTATGCTTTAACACAAATGAATTATACTTGTAAGGGTTGTATGTTGTCTCTATAGCTTCACTGGGTATAGAATAGGAAAGATCCTGCTCTCCAATTATATAAGCATGAACATTTTTTCTTTGCT
>Ga0222717_10001911_pt1 | contig 16557 bp, 13 predicted proteins | sample C33_18DmetaG_FD_165053 | JGI IMG/M metagenome (GOLD analysis project Ga0222717, IMG submission 165053) | Estuarine water microbial communities from San Francisco Bay, California, United States - C33_18D | ecosystem: Environmental > Aquatic > Marine > Unclassified | place: USA: California...
CCTTTCTCGAAGGGTTTGGCGTCGATGCAGCCAAAGTGCGTGAGCGCTCGAAGGTATTAGAGCTCTCGTTTACCGAAAATGGCGCAACAGTGCAGACCTTCGTCAAAGTCTACAGCTACCGCAAGTCCCCGTTCCAGCGACTGTGGCGTAAGGGCACCGCCCGAACCGAAGCACGCAACCTACTCTTTTTCAAAAGCATCAGCATCCCCACACCGCGCGTCGTCGCCTGGGGACAGCGCAAAAACGCCATTGATAAAATCGTCGATGATTACATCATCACCGAAGCAATCCCAGCCACACAGACGCTGAACGAATTCATGACCACTACGTGCCCAGACCGTAGCCAGCCGGCCTATTGCAGTCGGCGCGACAGCATCATCGACCAGCTCAGCCACTTCACTAGAGTGATGCATGCCCAGCACTTCTATCACCAGGACCTCAAGTGGCGCAACATACTCGCCCGCATCGATGGCGATCAAACTGAACTCTTCTGGATTGACTGCCCCAAAGGCGACTTCACGAGATCAGCAATTCACCAATCACGCCGCGCGCTGAAGGACTGCGCGACGCTCGATAAACTAGGCCGTCTACACTGTACCAAGGAAGAACGCCTGCGCTTCGTCGCAGGCTATCTGGATAAACCGATCGACTCGCCCGAAGTCGCGGCACAGGCCCAAGCGATCTCCCGCTACCGCCGCAAGCGCTTCGACGCCAGAGACGAGCGCCAAGCACGCCAACGCCAAGCCAAAGAAAATGCTGCCAAAACTAAGTAATCGAGAATTTGAAGTACTCACCCAAGGCGCTCGCATCTTGGAAAAAGACGGCTTTGGGCTAAAAGTGCTGCGCCTGCCCGATGCCCGGATCCTGAAGATCTTTCGTCGCAGGCACTGGTTCTCTTCACAACTATGGGCACCGCACGCGCAACGCTTTGATCGCAACGCTAAGACCTTGCTCAAACGCGGCATCCCGACCATCTCAGTCGAACAAATTTTTGCACTCCCCGCAATGCAGCGCCAGGCGGTGCTCTACCACGAACTGCCCGGGATCACCCTACGTCAGTGGCTACGCAAGCACGAAAGCGACGAAGCTAAAGCATTGATCGAGCAATTCGGCCGCTTTGTAGCAAAACTTCATACCGAAGGCGTGCTGTTTCGCTCGCTGCATTTCGGCAACGTGTTGGTCACGCCGGAACACAATCTCGCCCTGATCGACATCGTCGATATGAGCTTCCGTCGCGGCGGCTGCCTCTCGACACGACAGAGAATCCGTAATTTCGCGCATATCGATCGCTACGTCGAAGATCGCAAACTCTTCACTCAAACTGGCGAGCAGACTTTTATTGAAGCTTATCTTGAAGCTGCACAGCTTAGCTCTGAGATACAGACCACGCTTCGCCAAGTCTTCCTCGACGGGCTCCACGTCTAACCCGCCCCTTTTTCCTATCATGTTTAAAATCAAACAACAATGGATTGCGCCAGAGTGGGAAGACGCCCTCAAACAAGCCGACTTACTCAACATTGAATCCGTCTCTAAGCGTGAATTCGACTGGTTTGAGGAGCCCAATCGCCGCCGCGGTGGTTGGAGTGGCGTCACCCGCCTCGTGCTCAATCCCGAAGCCGCCCCACAAGACCAGCAAGCCGTCTTTCTGAAAATTCAGCAGAACCACTTTTATCGGGCGCCCAACACCTTCTTCACCAAGCAACTCACCTTCGAGCGCGAGTTCGAAGTGCTCCGGCAGCTCGATATCGTCACTGACTCAATTCCCGAACTGGTGCTATTCGTAAAATGGCGCTCCGGCTCGGACGTCGGCGCGATCCTCGTCACCAAGGCACTCGACGGCTGGTATCCACTCCCCGACTGGATTCATGGCAAAAAAGGCCTCACTCCTCCGGATGAAGTCACTTTTCAAAGAGCACTCGAAGCCATCGCCAAAGGCGCCCGCGAGATCCATCAAGCCGGCTGGGTGCATCTGTGTTTCTCAGCCAAGCACCTATTCATCCGCCCCAAAGACGACGGCAGCTTCGAGTCCTGCGTCATCGACATGGAGAAATGCCGCAAGCACCTGAGCGCAGCACACCGCACGCGTAAAGACTGCGCCCACTTTATGCGCCACACGCCCGGACTCACCGAGGCGCACAAGCTTAACTTTACCAAAGCCTATTTCCAAACAGACACTTTCTCCGCGAACCAAAAACGTATTATTCATAAAATGCGTGGTGGTCCCTCGATTTGAGAACTTGCGCTCCGCCAAGATGCATCCTAACACAACACCATGAATATTTTAGGACTCGGAGGTGCCGTTGGGCACGACCCCGCAACCGCACTCTTTATTGACGGCGAGCTAGTCGCTGCAGTCGAAGAAGAACGCCTCATCCGCGATAAGCACGCCAAAGGCAAGACCGGCATCGAGGCGACCAAGTATTGCCTCGAGCAATCGGGCCTCAAGCCGACCGACATCGACGTCGTCGCCTATCCCTTTGCACCGATGCCCTTCTTCTACCCGGGCCGCTGGGAATACGCGAAGCGCTACTGGTATGCGCCCGACCGCTCACTCACGGCCATTTTCAACGGCAACCGCCGCTTCAATCGCAACAAGAAGAATGCCCTCGCCATGCTCGAAGACCTCGGCTTCGACATGACCAAGACCAAGTTCCAACCAGTCGAGCATCACCTAGCCCACGCCAGTAGTGCCTATCACCTGAGCGGCTTCACCGAAAAGACCGCGATCCTCGGCATCGACGGCAAAGGCGAATACGCCACCACTTTCTTTGGATATGCCGAAAACGGCAAAATCCATAAGATTAAAGAATTCTACGACCCCGACTCGCTCGGCGGCATCTATGGCGCACTCACAGAATTCCTCGGCTTTGATATGCTCGACGGCGAGTTCAAGGTCATGGGCATGGCACCGTATGGTGATCCGAAGAAATACGACTTCTCTCGCTTGATCGAATACGGCAACGGCGACTTCAAGGTCAACACTGACCTCGTCAACGTGATCGGCAGCCGCCGCTACAAAGAAAACGGCAAAGGTTACTACTTCAGTCCGAAACTCATCGAGTGGCTCGGCCCGAAGCGCACAGGCGATGAAATTGATGATCCCTATATCGACTACGCAGCCTCTATTCAGCAATTGCTCGAAGATGTCGCACTGCACCTGATCGATTTCTACCTCGGCGACATTCTCAAAGAAACTGGCAAGCTCGCCTTCGCCGGCGGCGTCGCGCTCAACGTAAAGTTAAACCAGCGCATCATGGCGCTGGACGACGTCAAAGAACTGTTCGTGCAACCCGCATCCAGCGATGCTGGCACCGCCATCGGTGCAGCCTCATATGTGGCCAACGAACTAGGCGAATCGATCCAACCGCAGAAACACGCTTACCTCGGGCCCGCTTATACGACTGAAGAGTGTATCGAAGCCTGCAAACAACATGCCGAAAAACCAACTTGGGAGATCCTCGACGATCCTTCCAAGACCGGTGCGCAAATCATGGCCGCCGGCAACCCGCTCTCATGGCTGCAGGGCCGCCTTGAGTTCGGGCCGCGCTCACTCGGCAACCGTAGTATCCTCGGCGATCCGAGCTACCCAGGCGTCGCCGACCGCATCAACGAGCAGATCAAATACCGCGAACGCTGGCGTCCCTTCTGCCCCAGTATGCTCGACACGATCGCGGCTGACCTATTGCAGTCAGATCATCCAGCACCTTACATGACCTTCACCTTCGACATGGCCGAGCACTGGAAGCCACGCGTCCCGGAAGTCGTCCACGAAGACGGCACCGCCCGCGCCCAAATCGTGACCGAAGACACCAACCCACGCTACTACGCGCTCCTCAAAGAGCTCGAAAGCCTGCGCGGCCATGGCGTCTGCCTCAACACATCGCTCAACCGACGCGGCGAGCCCATGGTCTGCTCTCCGACCGATGCACTCAACATGCTCTACGGCTCCGACCTGCAATTCCTCATCATGGAAAATATTTTGATCAAAAAGCCGGATGCGCCAGAGTATTAAAAATCGAACCGCATTTTAGCACGAACTCCAGTAAACGAAAAAAATCAAACCGTAAATCGACAAACGACCAATATGATGAGCCTAATTTCGACACTTAAAAGACACAGAAAAATAAAGCGAGCGGAAAGCAAGGTCTACCAAAGTATTCAGGATGAGAGGCATCCCAGAATTATTGTCTACAACATGGGGAAAGTCGCGTCGACATCGATTTATAATGCACTTAAGAAGCGCAATGATTGCTATGGATTCCATACGCATTCTCTCACTCAACTAGAAGTCAACGACAGCTTCTGGGATCGTAATAGAAGAATTCGGCACTGCATCTCGCTAGCCAAGCATATTATTCAACCCAAACACCCGACTAAGATTATTACTTTAGTGCGCGATCCATTTGCACGCAACATATCTGCTTATTTCGAAACAAATAAGAAAGCAAAAGCACCCAATTTCGATACCACTAAAATCAATTACCTCATCGAAGATTTCATCGAGCACTTCAATCACAATGAAAACGAAGATTGGTATCAAAACGAGTTCAACCGGGCACTCGACACAGACATATTCGCATACGAATTTGATCGAGAACGAGGCTGGTCTATTTTCAAAAATGGTTCCTTTGAAGTCTTAGTACTAAAGACCAGTTTACCAGACTCAGAAAAAACCAAACAGATCGAACAATTCACCGGAATTGAAAATCTAGTAATAAATCGGATCAACGAAACTGGAGCCAAAAAAGCCTCGTCCTGCTACAAGCAATTTAAAGAAACGATTAAATTTCCCGATCAGATCGCCCAGTCGATAATCAGAAGTCGCTTCACTCAACATTTCTTCACGGAAAGCGAAATTTGCAACATGAGAAAGCAATGGTTGTAAAACAAGTGAATTCGCGCCGCGATCACTTCAAATACATAGAAGTCAGAGTTCAACATTAAATCAAGAGCAGGAATCCACGAACTAGACAACATCGTTTCGACTTATCTGATCATGGACAGGGCCCTTAACTATGAAACCTCGCACCCATCTATAAACTCCTAATGCTACTGCTGGAAACGCACCTAGCTTGAATCCCAGCTTTCGTGGCACTTGCGAGCATGACAATCGACGTCGCCACGCTGTCTTGCAACTTATCGAAGCTTTGTTCATCAGCATCGGAATAAAAATTATGTCAGGCCACGGATAAATCACGAATAAATCCTCAACGAAACCACTCTCATCAAATCAATCCAACCAACGAAACCTTTATGATTAAAAGCATGCTCAAGAAAATAGATAGGAGAATCAATCGTTGGAAATTTAAACGATCTATCTACAAACTCAAGGATACCGAATTTTGCATTGTGTCTAGTACTTGCGTCGGCAGTCGGATCTACCAGATCTTAAATCGTCAGTATAACACCCCGTTTGTCGGCTTACGCATACAGCCTGCTTGCTTCGCAAAGCTAGTCGCAAACTTCGAAACCTACATGGCTACAGAACTCACCTTTGCCAAGGTCTCTAAATACCCCAATCATCCAAATTCAAGGCGTAGCGATTCACCATGCCCAATTGGCCTGTTAGGCGGCGACGTAGAGCTTCAATTTATACACTATGCCGACGAAAAAGAAGCAACCGAAAAATGGAATAAACGAAAGGCACGAATGGATTACAAAAAGCTGTATTACATTTTAGTAATCCCAGGCGACTGCGACCAAGAAATTATTTTGCAATACACAGCATCGGAACCGCAAAGAAAGGTATGCTTCCATCGCCAAGAAGAATTAAAAATGCCCTCCTGCATCTATATTCCCTCGAATAACGGACACATCGGAAACTTCTATTCTCAGTATCAACGGTTTGTCGGTCGATTTGATTTTGCCGAATGGATCATGAACCGAAATCCAGAAATTGGAAGGCAGAGAAAACAGGTCAGACTCGTAGAATCAGACACTTGCCGCTAATCCTGCCTTCACCTTTTCGGCGAAGCGAAGATGGCGATAGCGAAGTAATCGACAACATGCGTAGGATCAACGCTGGCAGCAGGCAAGGATCGGCAATCGTTAAACCCGAAAATTCTCAGAACTACGAGATTGGGGAACTCCGACAGGTACTACCAGACTCCAGCCTTCTAGGGGAAATCCAATCCCTTAGCTCTTTGGGCCAACACAAAAGTTAGCAGGCATCCCTATACCTCGCCCACGCCAATTGAAAGGACTAAGCTCCGTCAGCAGGCATCAAGCCTCGTCCTCTAAGCTCACTCCTTTGATAGATCGATACACTGACTTACTAAAAGGAACACAAGATTTCCAGCGAATCCAGCGAATGCGCCGTTGCAACCAAATCGGCCACTCGTAGCGGTAATCAGCCCGCAAACAACGTTGCTTCTCTGCCTTCTTTTTCACTTTAAACTCGGCTCGCTTTGACAATTGAGCCGGGTGCTTCGTGTACAGATAAAGCACCTCAGGAATTAACTCGATCTTCAACTTCAAGTGCCCCACCCGGGCCCAAAACTCTTTATCGCCGACGATTTCTAAATCCTCATTGAACATGCCGAGCTCTTCGCATAAATCATTCCGCCAAACGAAAAAAGCCCCCGGCCGCATGCTCAGATCAAGCTGCCTGAGTCTCGATCGCTCCCAGGAATTCCATTCCGCATCCACAGACTGCTTTGCAATCAACACGGTCGCCACATCCCAATCACGACACTGCGCATCCAACAACACACGCTCCAGTAATTCAGGATGCATCGCATCGTCCATGTTCGAGATGCAGACAAGCGGCGCAGAAGCAGCCGCCCATCCTACATTCCATGCGCGATACAAGCCGATACGCTCCTCCAAAGTAATCAGCCGGCAATTCTGATATTGCTCACAAAACGGCTCTAGTAATTCTCGCTCATTCCCCGGCGAGGCGGGCTCAACGAAAATAAATTCCGACCGTGAAAAAGCTGTTTGCGCCTCTATTTCACGCAACTTTTTATCCACCAAGTCACGGTCGTTGTAGGTGCTAATAAGCACTGAGATTTCGTAGGATCGACTCGACATAAAGCTACAGTATGAGCGTCTACGAAACGGACAACAAGACTCATTTTATTGAATGTATCGGTTGCGGCGCTGAGCGGGCTCTAGATCGTCAATAACCTAGTATACATTCAGAGGATCGTAGAAAAACAGATTCAGGAAAAAACTACAATAAATAACTGAGCGTTGACTTTACAATGCATCCGAAAAAACTCACGCGTCATACCATAGGACATTTCCAACACATGCTTCCCAATTTTAATTTGATCAATCAAAACGTACAGGCTAGACTGTCGACATGATACATAGTTGTAGACGCCACTTGCCTTCGAATTAAAGTCGAAAATGCCAAAAAAAATGATCGTATTCATAGACGAAAATATCTTTGAAAAACAAAAATACGGAGGAATCTCTCGTTATTTTTGTGAGCTGGGAAAAGCGATCAGCGAGAACTCCGAGCACCGCGTGATCATCTACGGAGGCTGGAACCAGAACCACTACCTAAGGCAGATCAAGACAACAGGATCGCTAAAAGTATTACAATTCAATAAGAGACTACGCCATCTCAGATTCGCTAAAAAATGGCTCAACCCCATCATCCGAAAAGCACTCTTTTGGAAGTATCGCAGCACAAGAAATAAAATTGTATATCACCCCTCATATTTCTCACTCGATCCATTCATCAATAAATATTGCGACTGCTCAGTCCTCACCGTTTATGATTTAATCTACGAGCAACAGAAAAAAAACAGGAACTCAAAAAAGATCCAGGCGCGCAAAAGGATCCAAGATCGAGTGCATCAAATTATTACAATATCTGAATCAACCTCACGCGACCTCAAAGAATTCAATCCATCAATATGCCACAAGATATCGGTCGTGCACCTAGCCGCGACACCACCAAAAAACAAAACCACGACAACAGGAGAACGTAACAACACCTTTCTGTTCGTAGGCAATCGAGGTGGCTACAAAAACGGAAGACTCGCAATCGAAGCACTCCAACAACTTCAAGAAAAAGAACAAACGGACACTCGTCTATTGTTTGCAGGTGGCGGGGCATTTAATAAAGAGGAAATAGAACTGATCCAGCGCACAGAATTAAATTCCAGCATCACTCAGGCTAACCTATCGGACCAAGAACTCAACCTGGCCTACCAAAAGAGTCGCGCCCTACTGTTCCCCTCTTCATACGAAGGTTTTGGCCTCCCTCCTCTCGAAGCGATGCAGTTCAACTGCCCAGTTATAGCACAGCCAGTCAGCAGCATTCCAGAAGTGCTAGGCGACTGGGGGCACTATCTGCAAGAGGCGACCTCTGCCGACCTATGCCGACTAATGGCATTTATCATGCAACCAGAACGCTCGGAATTAGAATATAGCAGACAGCAACTACGCGCCGAGCAATTGCTCAAGTTCTCATGGCAGCACACCGCAAATCAGACCATTGAAGTGTATAAAAAGACAGACCTCGCGAGGGAAGCGCACTAGGCTCGGAACGTGCTCAATCAGTCCATCCCTCGGGGTCACTCCACTTAGACTTCCAACCATTTACCATTGCATCATCATCTAACTTAGAAATATCATTAAAATGAACGTAGCATACGATATCTCGATTCTAGGCAAAGGCATACGATCTGCCAAGTACCGCACAGGCATTCACCGCGCCATAGAAAACACTTTTCAGGAGCTGCTTAATATTGAAGGTCTAGACCTAAAGCCAGTTAATTCCGAAGTAGATGAAATCTTAAACTGCGAGGATTATCTCAGCGCTAAGTCAGCGACGCCTAAACCAATACATCAAATCCACGACTGCGACCACGATGCTTACCGTAACCGTGGACACATGAAAAACGAATTACGCGCCCTCAAAGCTGCAAATGAAAAACGTTTTTCAATCGTAACTTACCTGCATCGCAAGGCCCTAAAAGTACGCCTCCGGAAGACCTCCAACGCAGGCCTACGAATGCAAATAGCCCCTGATTCCTTAAAAGGACTCGATATATACCACAGCCCATTTAGCCCTCTACCTCAGGAGGTTCTAAATGCGAACTCCATCACTCCCTTCTTCACGGTCTATGACTTAATCCTGATAAAACATCCCGAGTTTTTCAAAGGAAACCAGCAACCAGAACTAACTAGACACCTAGATAACCTATCAGGTAAAGAGTGGATCTGCTGCATCTCAGAGTCGACACGCAACGATCTGCTAGAAATCAACCCAAAACTAAATCCTGATAAAGTAAAAGTCACACATCTCGCCGCAGGCACTCATTTCTACCCCTGTAATGATCAACAACGCTACGCGCAGATCCAGGCGAAATACAAGCTACCCAGCGGCCCCTACTTCTTGAGCTTATCGACACTTGAGCCTCGAAAGAATATAATTAGCGCAATACGAGCATTTCTAGAACTTGCTAAATCTGGTGAATGCTCAGAAGCATCGCTGGTCTTAGTCGGTGGCTTAGGCTGGAACTTCGAAAGTACTATCAACGAAATCGAGGGCCCCAACAAACTGAAGGAGCGAATCATACTGACTGGTTTTGTCGACGACGCTGACCTTGCAACCATCTACTCCAATGCCCTCGCCTTCGTTTACATGTCTTACTACGAAGGCTTTGGCCTCCCACCCCTGGAGGCAATGCAGTGCGGCACGCCAGTCATCACATCTGATAACTCCTCACTCCCTGAAGTCGTCGGAGATGCGGGCATTCTGCTCAACGCAGACGACCAAGATGGGCTAAAGCAAGCCATGCTCAACTTCTACAACGACAACGAGCTTACCGCAAACTATTCAGAGAAATCACAAATTCGCGCACAACAATTCAGCTGGAAAGCCTGCGCCCATCAAACCGCAAACGCCTACCAAGAAGCACTCACGTAAAGACTGAAAAGCAGCACGTCACATGAGGACCGGGACAAGGCGGCGCCTCCTCCCGCCGAACTGCAACTCGAAAAGAGTGAGAGACTCGTCAACGTAGTTGCGCCAGCAACCCGCATTTAAATCGTCAATTTATCGATCTCTGATTCAACCAATCGCTGAACCATTTCATCAAATTGCACGGTCGGCTTCCACCCTAAAAGCCTTTCTGCTTTATTTGAATTACCGCAAGGAGCAACTGGCTCAACTGTAGTGACTAGAGACTGATCAAACTCAACATAGTCCTTCCAATTGAGATCCACACACTGAAAGGCCCTCTCAACCAACTGCTCCACACTGTGAAGCTCACCCGTTGCTAACACATAATCATCGGTTGTGCCGGCCTGTAACATCAGAGCCATGCCCCTCACATAATCAGGTGCCCACCCCCAGTCTCGGCGTCCAGTTAAAGAACCGAGCGTCAGTCCCTTCTTCTGGCCTGCCTTAATCCTAGCGACCGCACGCGCAATTTTCATGGTAACAAAATGACCGCCCCGCCGAGGCGACTCGTGATTATACAAAATCACTGAGCAGGTCTGTAGACCATATGCCATTCTATAAATACATGTCATTTGTTGCGAAAATGCCTTAGCCGCCCCGTATGGAGTGGTCGGATTCACTGGCGTCATCTCATCTTGAGGGGAAGTCGCAGGAGAGCCAAAGACTTCGCTACTGGACGCATATAGGAACTTGCTAGGATGCTCCAAGTCACGCAGGATTTCTAAAAGCCTCAAGGTTGCCATACCAACGCTTTCAACCGTCGCCTCAGGCAACTCTAAACTTAGACGCGGGCTAGATTGTCCGGCTAAATGGTAAAACTCATCCGGCTTTGCTTTGTAGATAACTCGGCGCAAATGAGTCGCGTCTTCAAAAGACCCCGTGTGCAAGAAGAGCCTTTTATTGAATATTTTCGAATCTGCGAGATGGTGTTTGATATTGCTTGAACCGACGGAATCTGGGCGATGCACCAGCCCGTGCACAGTATAGCCTTGCTCCAGTAGGTGATCAGCTAAGTAAGAGCCATCCTGTCCGGTGATCCCAGTAATGAATGCGATCTTATCTTTCATAATTTTCTATGGTTTACCTGAACTTAATAAGACGCATTGACCTCATTTCGACGTAGATCTGCCTCAACCATCATTTTACAGAGTTCTTCCAGGGTCGTTTTTGGTACCCATCCGAGCTTCTCTTTTGCCTTCGAGGCGTCTCCGATGAGAAGCTCCACCTCTGCGGGACGATAAAACTTCGGATTAATGCGCACTAAGAGCTTTCCGCTTTCAGTATCTTCCGCGATTTCTTGCTCACCTTCACCTTGCCAGTTGAGTTCGATACCGACACCACGAAAGCTCATAGAAACAAAGTCCCGCACAGTTTCAGTTCGATTCGTAGCTAAGACATAAGTGTCAGGTTCATCGGCTTGCAGCATGCGCCACATCCCATCAACATAATCTTCAGCGTAGCCCCAATCTCGTTTTGCATCAATATTGCCTAGCTCTAAGACATCTAGTTTCCCTTGCTTAATTTTAGCCACAGAGTCAGTGATCTTTCGCGTCACGAATTCTTGCCCTCGCAGAGGAGACTCGTGATTAAATAAGATTCCGCTTGCCCCAAAAATGTCGTAGGATTCACGGTAATTTAACGTGATCCAGTGCCCGTATAGTTTAGCAACGCCGTAGGGGCTTCTTGGCCAAAATGTAGTAGTTTCTTTTTGTGGCACCTCCTGAACCTTTCCAAACATTTCCGAAGTCGAGGCTTGGTAAAAGCGAATCTGTGTATTTACAAAGCGAATCGCTTCAAGGAGATTCAAAACGCCCAAAGCGGTGATTTGCGCGGTCGTATGCGGTTGATCGAAAGAGACGCCGACGAAACTTTGAGCCGCAAGATTATAGACCTCAGTCGCTCCAGTCTTTTCTAATAAGCGGATACACGCGCCAGGGTCAGTTAGATCAAATTCAACAAGATGCAGGTTTTCGTGTCGATTGACTCCCAATTCCTGCATGCGCCAAAAATTGACAGAACTAGTTCTACGATAGGTGCCGTAAACTTTGTACCCCTTGTTCAAGAGTAATTTTACCAAATAGGCGCCATCTTGACCAGTGACTCCAGTAATGAGTGCTGTTTTTTTGTACATATAATTATATAGATTAGAGCATTAAAGGCTACTCAATTAACATAAGTTGAGTGCTACTAGTAAAAACTAAACTAACGTTCCGCTCTAGGGACGCATAATATATCGGTGAAAGGTTGCTCTGACTGTTGCTCACTGGGACGTAATTTTTCATACAAGTCTACGACATCATCCAATCTTAAGGGAGCGTCTTGCCAATCCGGCATATTGAGATCAAAAAAGGCATCATATTGTTTTAAAGCCTCGAAAAGAGGCTCTCGACCACCAGCAATATCTATGGCATATGGCCAAAATTCAATCACCAAGAAAGGCTGGTCAGTCGAGCGCAACACTGTTGAGCCGCCACTAAGAACTTGCCCCTCATGACCCTGAGTATCCACCCAAATAAGAGTATTGTGATTAATAGTAATATCCCCATTTTGAACTAACTGTCGAAGGGTCGTACTAGAAACCGCTTTTGTACGCCTGGAATCTTCCCCGCATTGCGGTTGCGCCGAATCAGACCGAACTCTAACTCGGTGATCACCAAAATTATCTTCCGCCAACTCAATCAGTGATTCACCAATTTCGTCAGATAAAGCAACTTGAAAAAGCTTAGCTTTACTAGGAAGATCATTCAAGATGACATTACATTGTAAAAGTGAGAAGTTATCCTCCTCCATTTCAACAGCAAAACCTTGCTTAAACCCAGCCATCTTTAAAGCATAGATTAAATGCGTACCAATATTCGCACCAATGTCGACAAACTGTTCAGACTGAAAACTGTATTTATTTTTCAGGAATTCAGTCACCTCCGAAATCACCTCTTGCTCAAAACTGCCATTATCTCGCAGATTTCGACCAATTATTCTATCGTTGCCAAGAAACAGCATGGGACCAGTCTCCGCATGCGCCAACTCGACGCGATCAAGCGCCCCAGAGGAGGGGCCAAAAAGTGACCGAGATGAGGCATTGCGACTCATTGAGGGGAATTCGATTTGAGTGTCCTCTTGGTGAAAACTCGCAACAATTAAACCATCACCACTGTAAGACTCCTCTACACTGTGTTCACATAAAATATACCCACCTAGAGCGACTATTTCCTGAATGCAATCGGCGTGCGTCTTCCTTGATCCGCTGATTGACTCATGGTGCGTTGAGACGACCAAGAATCGAAGCAACCCGGCTACAGCCGCATGCTGACAGGAACTTAAGAACGGCAGTTCCGCACCTTGAATATCCATGTGCATGACCTCGATTGGTTCACCACCAATTAGTCCCAGTAGACTATCCATATTATGACATGGAATCTGATCCACTTCACCATCAGACTCATTCTTCATTTCGATTGATGGGAAATGCTCGGCTCCAACGCAGGCATGCAGCCAATCGGCATGACGATCATTAATCCTCAAATTCTCTTCTCCAACACGCATACTATTAATATCCGGCTCTAGACAAACGGCAACAGCCCCCTCAACAGCTCCCAAATACCAATTAGAGTAATAAGCCCAATTCGCTCCAAGCTCCACAATCCGAGTCTTGGGCCGCGCATATTGAATTAAGTGATGAAAAACCAACTCTTCTTGCGGCTCGTGATGCCCCTGCAAAGTATTTATCACTTCACTCATCCAATCACCACAATAACCTCCCAATATAACTTCAGTTCCTTCATGCATCAATTGAACTTTAACGCCGTCCTTATCGTAGACACCCCCGGCGCCTGACACTTTAGGGATGCTAGAACAATCAGTGCAACCAGTCGTCATAGAAATACGATCCTTCAAATCGTATAATGGAACCTGAGATGAAATAGTATTATATTTGCCTGGTGTCCTCAGTCGATATTCATCTGAATCCATGAATTTCTCCGCGAGAGCCCTTAAGTTTTTTGAGGAATTCAAATGCCCCAAAAGCACAGATTTGCTCTCTGGCTCACGCTGTAGAATGGTACGATAACACCAGATGACATCATCCAAGGTCACCCCGTTTTTATGGCTACGGAAATATGATTTATTCATTTATATCAATATCAGTTAAGGTTACATTTGTGCGTATATACTTAGGAGATCTAATCTTATCGCTTTAATTAATTACTTCGAGCCATTCTTTCAAGTGAGGAAGAGGCATCTTATCAGAAGAAAGCGAGCTTCTATCAACAAGTGACGATAAGCTCATGTCAATGTCCTTAGCCCAATTTGCGGGATAAAAACAGCTCAAGATCGGATTGAAGGAAACACCCAATAAATTGCCATTCTTTGGGCTCTGCAGGCCTCGCAAGCCCCTCGCCTAAATCGGGGAAATTCCTCTCCTTTTTTATCTTATTTTGAATTAAAAATGTATTTCTTCGGGTGACGAACGATCTGCCTAAGCTTATATAACAGCGACTGCCCATTTCTTCCTAACGCTCGGATCAATTCCTCATTCCTAACACGCAACTTTTTATTCTTATTGAGTAACTTTTCACTCCTATTACGCAGCTCAATTTCGGCGCTTGAGACAAAACCATCAAAGAAATTTGGTGGATACTTGAAATGACCCTTCAAGTCTGTGCATTCAATCGCCACATAAAATCGATTCAATCCATCATCATAGACAAATTCATAATCTTTAGTCACCACCAATTCCTCCCACGTATCATGGTTATGAGCTGGCATCCCAGGGATCGTGCTTTCAATCACTAACACCCAAGGGCGGTGCTTCGTAAACAACGCCCCCTCAAGAACACTCTTCTCCGCCCCCTCTACATCTATCTTCAAAAAATGAATCGTTTGAACAGAAGACTCATCGAGAATCTGATCTAGGGGCTTAATCGCCACGCTGGTTTCTTGAACCTCGTTACCCTGCGCTCTAAACAGCTCCGCAACATCCCGATCCATTGTAGATCTACCCGTATCACTAAACTCAAAAAAAGTCGCTTGTGATTCTGAACTGCCAACTAATTGCTTTAAGTTAATATCCTTCGGACGCAATTCGGTCAGTCTATCGTAAACAGATTTGCAGGGCTCGATGTTTATCCCAGTCCACCCACGATCATAAAATGCCTTTGTCACTGAATCGCAAACTGGATCATTCGCACCGACATCAACATAAAAGCCACCTTTAATATGCTTCAAAGCACGCCAAAGCATCACATCTTCGAAATTCTGGGAGTAAGATACAAACGCGTCTTCTAGTGGTACTGACTGATTTTCACTATTCATTCTTTTTAGTAATCCATTACTGGAATTAGATAGGCAATATAATTTTCCAACAATAGCCCCTTCCATGCCATCTTTGACCTCTCTATCAAGGCATCTCCCAGAGCGGTCAGCACCGCCTGCATGCATATCTGTTTGGGTGCTTCGATCAACTCCTGTAGTATTGCAAAGCGGTAGAACCCTTGGCCGATGGGTCATACCGCGATTCATTGCAAATTGGCTCATCCCTCAAGTCTCAGCGCGCAGCCGGCAGGATTCAGCACTGCCGGCAGTTCCTCATAGACCGTTGCAGTCATCGAGAGCCAGTCTAAGAGGAGCTGAATCGTGTGCGGCTGACCCTTTTTTAGCCCAATTACATCAACAAACGGTGATCTATCTTTTTGATAAGAATTAAACTCCTTAATTAAGGCTAAAAGTTCCCCACTGATACTCGACAACACCATTAGAAAACTGCTCGGTTCCAGCGATATATCCAGACGATGCTGTTTCAAAGTAAAAGATATATGATACATTCACCGAACCATAAATGGTATCGTTCGCAATTGCGTTCAATCTGCCTTCTCGTGGACCGACCTTTAGATAGGTATAGTTGAATGGCAGTGTAAGATTGCCATAATAGGTGCCACTGCTCGCGTTGCTGAAAACTAAATCAATAGATTCCGAGTAACCACCCTCAACATTTGAATAGACGTAGCCATCGGTGGCAGCAGTTAAACCTGCTAATGATGTCGGAGCTAAATCACTAGAGGGGTATAACTCATAAGCCGTGCCATCGGATGACCGAGTCAATGCTGTCTCAGAAGTAAAATTAAGCGTGTAGGATTCAGCAGGATATTGACCAACACCACCAACATCTACATAGTCCCCGCCGTTGTCATAGAAAGCGGCCCTCGTTTCATCAATGTGGCTATAGGAGTATGTCCCCGCACTGATACCATAATATCCATATATATCGAACTCGGTGTAATCGTTATTACTACCAATGAAAGTAATTGTATCCTCTGACTTGGCGACTGTACCAGGCTCAATGGTGTAAGGCGCCAGTGTGGGCGGAAGACCGATCTCCTCGTCGCCATTCAGATCCTGATCGAAGCGCGGCTCCAAGGCCTGTACGTCCCGGACGCTCAAGTAGTCCCCGCCGATGATGTTGCCACTGCTGTCCAAGGTCCAACGCACATATTCGCCAGTGCCATCATTGCGGATCATCACGTGATAGCCTGTGGATTCATCCGACTCTACGCCTAAATACGTCCAGCCGGGGATGTTACCGAGCTGCGCACCCTCATACTTTAGGCTGCGGCTTTCGTCGCCGATGTAATAGCCGT
>Ga0222717_10001914_pt1 | contig 16538 bp, 14 predicted proteins | sample C33_18DmetaG_FD_165053 | JGI IMG/M metagenome (GOLD analysis project Ga0222717, IMG submission 165053) | Estuarine water microbial communities from San Francisco Bay, California, United States - C33_18D | ecosystem: Environmental > Aquatic > Marine > Unclassified | place: USA: California...
TGATTTTCTGTTTAGTGGTGGCTGCCTGTGCGCCGTCAGCCTGCTTGATCTCATTGGCCAGTGCCTCGTATTGATCGATGAGATTCTGCCGTTGGTCGATAAGATGATCCCGCTCAGAGCGTGGCATCGCTTTGCTTTTGAGCTTGGCGTATACCTCTTTGATATCGAGGGCTAGGCTGTTGATTTTTTTTTGGCGTGTGTTCCTATCTCTCAAATAACGATCACGGCCGGACTTCAAATAGGACAGCTCTTTGTCTGCAGCTCGATAGTGAATCAGGAGCTTGTCGATGTTGACTGTGGCAACCTTGACTTCATCCGCTACGACTTGGCTTATGCTCAGAAGTAGAACAATAAGAATATGAATATGAGCTGGGGCGATCTTGTTACTCATCAAGGTGTGACTCATCCGTCGCAGTCAAGGTATCCATCTTTATGACGATGGCGGGGGATTAGTCCGTGGTTTTTTCCTTCACTTTATCGAGCTTCAATTTTTTGAGCTTAGGGGTGATGACTGCTCGGCAGTAAGGGTTCTTCTCACCCACTATACGGTAATAATCCTGGTGGGAAACCTTTGCAGGGTAGAATGTTTTGGCTGTCGTGATTTCGGTGACAATAGGGCGCGGGAAACTTTGCTGCGCGGCATTCCTTGATGCGGTTGCGACCTTCTTTTGTTCGTCGTTGTGGAAGAAAATGGCAGACCTGTAATGGGTGCCGACATCCCCTCCCTGCCTGTTGAGCGTGGTGGGATCATGGAGACGCCAGAACCAATCCAAGATTTTTTCGTAGGAGATGACCTCGGGGTCGAAGATGACCTGTACGGATTCAGCATGGCCTGTGATTCCTGCACACACATCCTCATAGGCTGGGTTGGGCACATGTCCCCCGATAAATCCTGATGTTACTGAATGGATGCCGTCGAGGCGCTGATAAACAGCTTCGACACACCAGTAGCAGCCTGCGGCGAGTGTGGCTGTCTGGTGACCTTCAGGCGTTGTTGGGGCTGCGGCGGGTTTTTTATCCTCCATGGTTTCTTTTGATTGAAGATTTTGGTTGCTGGCAAAGTAAATGAGGCAGGCTCCAATCGCCGCGATTGGAATGGCTGTGGTGAACAATCGTTTCATATCTTGAGTCTATACCCCGTGTTAAACACTGTCAAATCAGTGGGTGATTCACTTTGATGATGCGTAAAAACGAAGAGCTACGGGCATGAAAGCTTCTAATGCCTCGATGCGTGAATCATCATGAGGGTGGGTGCGCAGGAACTCGGGCTGCTGGCCGCCATTGATGCGGTGATAATCCCGCAGGCGCTTCCAGAGCTCGATCGATGCCCGTGGGTTGTAGCCTGCTTGTGCCATGTAAACCGCGCCCATTTTATCGCTCTCATATTCTTGTTTCCGGGAGAAGGGCAGGGCCTCAGCCAGGTAGCCAGCGAGAGCAAAGCCCGCCAGAGCATACTCAGGGTTGTCGAGCTCACTGGAATCAAGAGAAGACCAGAGCAGTTGCCCCACCGCGATGAGGGCAATAGCATTAATAATGCGCTGCTGAGCGTGTGCTGCCGTTGTGTGCGATATCTCATGTCCAAGAATAGCCGCAAGGATGGCATCCGCTTGATCGTCATCGCCAATGATCTGGAAAAGACCCGTATTGACTCCCACCTTGCCTCCAGGAAGGGCAAATGCATTCGGTGACAGATCCTCAAAGACAACAAACTCCCATTCAGCCTTGGGCAGCACGATCACCTGCTTGAGACGCTCTGCCACCCGTGCTACAGGCTCGGTGAAGCGAGGGTCCGTTGAAATGACCTTCTTGCGCTTCATTTTCTCAAACTGCCGTGCACCGTGACTGCGCATGAGCTTGTTTGCCGTGCGCACGGTGATGTTGCCTTGATCATCAATCGAGGGCCGGAAGACACAGGATTGAAGAGCGAGGGCGAAAAGCGCTATGAGGATGAGAGAGCTGCGTTTCAAAGTGGTTATAATCTCGATAAGCTAACGATTTATTTGTTTTCGACAAGACGAAAGAGTGCTGCTGAGATGGGGAAATCTAGGGTTGCAGTTTGCAGAGTGGGAGGTGATGCTGGCGCTTCTGATTGATGAAACGTTTTCTTCCATATTTAAGCCTGCTGTTACCACTGAAGTGGAAATTTATTGCGGGAGTTCTGGCTGGCGCGGTTGCTGCCTTTGCCAGTGGTTTTGGATTGCCGTTTATGACGAGAGAGGTTTTCCCGTTGATTTTTTCCAGTGAGGAAACCGGTAAGGTGGCAGAGTCGCCAGTATGGATGAAATCAATCATCGAGGGCTTGGGATTGGATTCAGGATCACCATCTGCCGTCATTATATTTGCCTGTTGTTTGCTGCCATTAGTTTTTGTTGTGCGGGGTGTTTTTGGTTACATCAACGTCTATTTAGTCAATTGGTGTGGCTTGAAGGTTTTAGAAGCTATTCGAATGAGAGTTTTTGACCGGCTGCAGCGCCTTTCCTTGGCGTTTCACCAGAGGCATAAGGAGGGAGATATCCTGACTCGTGTGATGGGGGATACCATGCAGCTGCAGTCTGTCGTTGTGAGAGCTTCCAATGACTTAGTGGTTCAGCCGTTCACCTTGCTTTCAGCAGTAGGGTTTTTGGTTTATGCGGCGGTCACCGACAGCAAGGTATTTTTCATTTTGATTGCCTTGCTGAGTTTGCCTGTGTGTGTGCTGCCTATTAGAATGGCGGGTAAGAAGTTGCTAAAAAAAGCGCAGGCATTGCAGGCGAAGGCTGGAGATATGACAGCCGCTGTCTCAGAAAACCTGGCATCACAGAGGGAAGTCAGAGCCTACAACATGCAAGACCAGCAGGTAAGTTGGGTCGAGTCTCTGAGTCAGCAATTCATGCGTTTTCAGATGGGGGTGATCAAATATAGATATCTAGTCAGCCCAGCTGTAGAAATTGTAGCGGCAGCTGGCATTTCATTTGCCGTATATTACGGAGCCCAGCATGGCATGACCTTGCAGTCATTTTTGTCATTAGTAATGGCACTTTATCTAGCCTACGAGCCAATCAAAAAAATGGGGGCAATCCACTCGCTTATTAAGCAAGGAGAGGCATCACTGGATCGTCTGGAGGAAATCCTGAATTCTACCGATGAGATCAAAGATGGTCGGCCCACAACAGAGTTGGGGCATGTGAATGGAGCTATCAGCATGAAGGATGTTAGTTTCTCTTATGATGAGCATGTGGCCCTTGGTGAGGTGAATGTCTCCATTGATGCTGGCCAGACAGTAGCCTTGGTTGGTCCCAGTGGAGCTGGGAAATCTACTTTTGCTAGTCTCATTCCGAGATTTTATGATGTCGATAAAGGGGAGGTCGCTATCGATGGGGTGAATATTGCCACACTTCGAAAAAATGACCTGAGGAATCAAATAGCCCTGGTGTCTCAGCACCCCTTGCTCTTCAGGGGAACGATCGAAGATAACATCCGGATAGGAGATCCCTCTGCGACACGGGAAGAAATTATTGAGTCAGCCAAGAAGGCACACGCGCATGAGTTTATCATGCAGCTGCCTGAACAATATGACACCCACGTTGGTGAGCGAGGAGAAGGTATCTCTGGAGGGCAAAAGCAAAGGGTCGCCATCGCAAGGGCATTCCTCAAAGATGCCCCGATATTGATTCTGGATGAAGCCACCTCGGCACTCGATACCGAAAGTGAGGCACAGATTCAAAACCAGCTCACGGAATTAGCAAAGGGTCGCACTACTCTCATTATCGCGCACCGCTTCAGCACGATTAAGATAGCTGATAGAATTCTGGTCTTTGATAAAGGGGGTATCGTCGCTGATGGGCCGCACGAAGAGATTTATCAGAGCTGTAAATTATACAAAGACTTGTATGATCAGCAATCCGGTGAAGATGCAGTAGAATGATACCAGATCAACAATCTTTGGTCATCTGGGTACTTGATGACGGCAAGCCGGGACATCGTAATCAGTCTTTAGGACTTGCTGAAGCCATGGGACGCATCCGAGATGTTAGCATACATCTCATGTCACTGCCTCATAACGTCGGTATATTCTCTCGTATAAAAAAGGCGTGTGAAGAAGCTGGCAAGCTACCTAAGCCCGATTTTGTCATTGCGGCAGGTCACAAGACGCATCTGGCATTGCTCTACTTGGCTCGAAAAACGGGTGCACGCTCGGTAGTTCTGATGAAGCCGTCTATGCCCTGTAGATGGTTCGATCATTGCCTGATTCCTGAACACGATTTTCAAGAGGGTGTAAAAACGCCAAGAAATGTTGTTCTCACCAAAGGCGCACTCAACCGTGTCACTTATGATCCCGGTGCTAAAGACGGATCAGGGCTCATTCTCATTGGCGGCAAGAGTTCCGAATTTGGTTTTGATGGTGAAAGCTTACGTAAAGCGATTGATGATATCGTGGGGACAAGTGAGAATGTAAAATGGTCATTAACAGATTCACGGAGAACTCCTGCGGGCTTTCTTGAGAGTTTGAGGGATATTCCAATTTCAACACACGCACACGAGACGACAGATTCCGATTGGTTGCCGAACCAGCTTCGCCGAGCCAGTGTGGTCTGGGCCACCGAGGATAGTGTATCGATGATTTATGAAGCGCTGAGTTCAGGAGCGCAGGTTGGCTTGTTGCCCATGCCGCGGATCAAAAATGCAGGAAGAGTTGCGAAGGGGGTGGAAGCATTGGTTGAAGAAGATCGACTGGAGGCGTATTCAAGCTGGCGGCAGAGCCGTGAGTTGCCGAGGGGGCAGGGTATTCTCTCTGAGGCAGAGAGGTGTGCTGCGATGTTGGCATCGAAGCTGTTCGTGAGATCGACCTCCTTAGGCACTAAAAAAAGAAAGGTAATACTTTGGTGGGGTCGGTTTGACCCTGCTTATTCACGGAGTAGTATTTTGAGGCATCTGCTGAATGTTGATGGTTGGGATATCCAAGACTTCCACCCAAGATTCAGTTCTATTGGAGACTTAGAAGCTTATGCTCAGAGGTTGCCATGCCCAGCTCTGGTTTGGGTTCCATGTTTTCGGCAGGGGGATTTCGCTGCAGCACGCAGGTTCGCAAGTAGGCAGGGCATACCTCTTATTTTCGATCCACTTATCAGTGCTTATGATAAACGGATTTTTGAAAAGCGAAAATATGCTCCAACCGATCTGCGAGCCCGAAGACTCAGGCGGTGGGAAAGCCAGTTGTATCAATCTGCGGATGTAGTGCTCGCCGACACCGATGCACACAAAGAGTTTTATGTTTCGGAGCTGGGTGCTGACCTATCAAAGGTGTTTGTCGTGCCGGTTGGCGCAGAAGAGGGTTTGTTTGTGCCTCAAAAATGGGGCATGGAGAGGAAGCGAATAGAAGTCTTATTCTATGGTAGTTTCGTCCAATTACAAGGTGCTGATGTGATTGTAGAAGCAGCAAAAAGGGTTCCGGAAGTTGATTGGGTTCTCCTGGGTCAAGGTAAGCTCAGGCAATCCTGCATGGACTTGGCAAAAGGATGCCCGCAGATACGTTTTGAAAACCCCGTGCCATATGATGATTTGGCTGCTCGAATTGGACAAGCTGACATCTTGCTGGGCGTGTTCGGGGACACTCCAAAGGCGATGCGGGTAATTCCCAATAAGTTTTATCAGAGTATTGCATGTGCTAGGCCTGTCATCACCCTTGATTCAGAAGTCTATATCGAGGAAGTAAGGTTGGCAAACCAGGGGGGTATTCAATTAGTCAAGGCCGCGGATCCCGAGGCACTGGCGCAAGCGGTGAGAGAGGCAGCGCTTCAATCGCATGATGAGCTCAGAAGAAGGGGGCAAAACGCGAGAGAGATCTATGAAAGGTTTTATGCAACAGAGCAAGTGCATGAGGCTCTCAAGAAAGCGCTAGTTCATTTAGATATATAGGTGAAGGTCCGCAGATAAATTATCGACTCTCTGGCGGCTAGCTTGAGTAAAATCCACAGTAAGAATTTTCATCACATAGTATTCCCTGTGATGATTATTTGCTGGTTGGTTTAAATGAGATGCTACTTCGTACAGTATCTGTTGGATGTGACGTGAATACCATCTGGCGTGTATATATTAATATAATAACTGTGAATACTCATCATCATAATATCTAGTAAGTGTTTACTTATTTTGATATTTCAATTTAGCTCGTTGAATATTCTCTACCTCAAGCATGTCAGTTTTTTTGAATCTGAGTGAGCTGTAAACATTACGCAAGTCTCGTGTAAGTTTACGCATGCCATCTGGTTCAAGGGATGCAGCGTGATCAGTACCTTTCCATGTTCGGTCCAGAGTGAAGTGGCGCTCCACCCATTCTGCTCCGAGTGCTATTGCAGCAACATCCGCGGCAATGCCCAAGTGATGCCCTGAAAAACCTATCGACTTTACACGTGACCCAAAAGCTTCTCTCAGACGCAATAACTCATACAGGCATATATCGTCAAAGGCTACTGGGTAGCCGGATGTGCAACTATATATAACCAGATCTCCGGAGCGGGCCCTATTTTCGAAGAATTCAATAATTTGTATTTCTTCTGCCTTCGTAGTCATGCCAAACGAGAGATGGATTTCACCACTGTAATTTTCACACAAATAATTGAGCATATTCCAGTGCAGGTTACATGCAGATGGAATTTTGATAAGGCTTGGCTCAAGGGGTGTGATAGCTTTTGCCGAAGCGAGGTCCCATACGGACGTACTGTATTCTACGTCATATTCGTCGCACCATGATTTTAATTGGCTGTGCTGATCAGCATCAAACTCAAGGTATTCACGGTGAGCCCCATAAGTATCTCCATAAGAGTTATTGGGGTTTGGATGTGGTGAATTGTATTGTTGCTGCGTCAGCAGTTCTTTTGGCTCTCGCTTTTGAAACTTAACTACGTCTACTTTACAGAAGATTGCAGCATTAACTATGAGCTCTCTAGCGATATCCATTTCGCCTTTGTGGTTGCAACCCACCTCAGCTATTACTTTGGGCGATTTAGTGGTTAGAAATTCACTAATTTGTCTGTATTGCATACTCATAACATTTGCTATAAGGCTTCTAGTTGGGTGTGTCAATCATATCGCATACTTCACGGACAGCACCACCCCCCCCCGGTTTTTCAAGTATAATATTGGCAGCAGACCGTGCCTCAGGGTAGGCATCAGCGGTAACTATACCGCATCCAGCAAAGTTAAGACATTCAACATCGTTAGCATCGTTGCCGACGAAAATGACTGTTGAGGGGTCTAGGTTATTGTCGGAGCACCACTTGCTAAAAGCTTCTAGCTTGTTGGCACCAAGTCCCTGTATGCAGTTTATGCCCAATTTATTGCAACGTGCAGCAACAACGGGATTTATTTCAGTTGATAATACGACTAATCGGAGGCTGGATTTTTTAAGTTGGCTGAGGCCCCATCCGTCCGAACGATTGCAGGCTACTGATTCGTTGCCTTTTTGATCTGTCCATACGCGATTGTCAGACATTACTCCGTCGAAATCAAATGCAATCCCCATGATTTTATCAGGTAGTAAACTATATTGCTGCTTTCTTAGTTGTTCTCTTAAGAGTAATTCTGCTATTTTAAAATCGATAGGTTCATCAATTTCAGCGCAGCGCTCAGCAGGCATTAATGAGAGTACCGTCTTTCCAAAAAAACGATGCTTTGCCTTACGGAATCCATCGACTTTCATCACGTAGATTGCTCCATTTTCGGCGAACTGTTGCTCGCGGTCCTGGCGAAGAGGCCTGGAGCTTTTGTCATGATTGATTCCGAAGGTGGAACCATCTTTATCAGTCTTCCATAGGAAATAATGGAAACCGGATGCCGTGAAGCATGAGTCGGCCTTTTGCTTCGCCAGCGTGTTGATCGCACGATCAATATCTAAAGATGTAGTCAACGGCGAGGTGCATTGCATGAAAACCAGGCGATCAGGTAATTGCCCGCGTTTTTCCAGGACATCTAAAGCGTGTAATAGTGCGAGCTCGGACGAGGCAGTGTTGTTGGCTAACTCTTTGGGGCGCTGAATCGTGGAGGCTCCATAAAGCTTAGATATCGTGCTAATCTCGGGGTCGTCTGTGGTTACATAGACATCATCGACATGACTGCTCCCCAGCGCGGCTTCTATGTTCCATGCAATGAGGGGTTTTCCGCAGAGAGTCATTACATTTTTTCGTGGAAGCCCAACGGAGCCTCCTCTGGCGGGAATGATGACTGAATATTTTAGCATGAAGATATAATTGCCTCTGGTTGCTTTGGAATCATGACTTTTGTGTTAAGATTGCTGAAGTTGAATCAATATTTTTTAGCCTGATATTGTAGGTGGTTGTAGAAATCTCTGGTTACTATTCGAAGCTCACTTCCAGTCACTTATTGTTTATTCGGGGGTTATCTAGAGTGAATGAAGGATAAATCTTAGTTCGGTGGGTCCTCTGGGGTGTGATTAGTTATGCCGTTCGCTTCGATGATGGATTTGTATCGGTTTAAGAAATCATAATTTGAAAAGAAATCTGAATATACTTGATGGTTTGACTGTTTTAAATTTTCAATTTCATCATTTGTGAGCCGCTTAATATTGTCTATGCGGTCTTCAAAAATAATATTGTTGTTTTTATCTACTTCAAGGTTTCCGCCAACCTTTGATAATACTGGGATTGTTGAATTGAACATGGCCTCTAGTGTAGCTAAATCAAAAATAGAATGTCGATGCATCATTATGTAGAAGTCTGCTATTTCGTAGTAGAATTTCAGCTCATTTTGGTCAATTCTGTTTTCTACATGGATAAAGTTTTTTTCTAGTTTTGAATCTTTAATTTGAGTATATATTTGATCTTTTAAGTGACCAGATCCGCATAAGATCCACACATAGTCTTCTCTGAATCTTTCAATTTTAATTAGTTGTTTAACTATCAAGTCGACTCCCTTGGCCTCAGTCAATGATGAAACGGTCAGAAATACTTTTTTGTTTTTTGTTGTGCGGTCGATTTGGGCATGATTTTCAGGGTGCTTGAGGACAAGACTTTCATCTATTGTGTTATAGGCGATATGACACTTGCTAAGCAAAGTGTTTTTACTGCTTTCATTAATCAGAGATGTAGTTAGAAATGCGTTCAGTGCTCCAGATGATGGGAATATTACCAGTTCTGATTTCTCAATTACAAAGGTCTCAATTTTCGAGTAAATGTGTTGGAGTTTAGGTTTTTGTTCACCTCCAAAAGAGAGATGTTCGTGATACATACTTCCCTGCTGGTGGTAAACTAAAACGCATTTTTTGTTTCTATTTAAAACCAAAAAAGCACTGATCAGATCATGACAAATATACACAGTAGATAGATATTTGGCTATTGTGTTATCGATGAAGTCTTTGTGCTCTCTGGTAATTATTCTGTTAACTAAAAATATATTTTTTATTTTCTTGGTAATTGCAAATATGTAACTCGTAGATTTAACGATGCACTTTGGTTTAAAAATGAATTCACTAGAGTCAAAAATTTGGTGCTCGGCATTACATTTTTTGAGTAAGTAGTTTACACCTCCGGGGCCTCCAGTGGCTCCTTTGTTTTCCCTGTATGCTATACTTATCATGATTTTTGGTCGTGGCTTTATTTGTCTGGTTCCGTGAAGTTGAGAGCAGCGGCGCTTGAGCTGCAGTCATTGAAATTGTTATGGATGTTCAGCCAGAGAGTTTAACCATTACTTGTTTGATTGCCATCCACATATCAAGATACTTATAGGTGGCCAATCTACCCAGAAATATCACATTAGGATCTGCATCGATAGCTCTCTTGTACTTCTTGTAGATCTCTTGACCTTCACCAAAGTTCTTGGGGTAAATAGGGTCATTGGTTTCGTCATGCTCGCATGGATGATCCCTAGTCATGATGGTGTATGGCAGGTTTTCGTTAAGGAATACACCGTTATCAATAGTTCGATTGTAAGGCATAGAATTACATTCATTGATGACGGATCCTTTCGAGAAAGAGAAGTTATCATCTTTGTCGGCTTTAAAATGTTCGAACTTAAGTGAACGATATGGAAGTCTGCCATGGGAGAAGTCGAAAAACTCATCAGGCTTACCCGTGTATACTATCTTATCACATTTTAATTTCCTGTATTCATCCTTATTCACACCAACATTTACTTTAATGCCATCCAACATATTCTTGATCATTTCTGTATACCCATTTTCAGGAATGCCTTGGTAGGTGTCGGTAAAGTATCTATCATCATAATTTCCCCGTTTGTTAGGAACCCTGCCTGAAATGGACTTTGGCAGATTCTCCCAGGGTATACCCCAGTGCCGTTCGGAATACGCTCTAAATATCAGCTCTTGGATCTCAGTGGGGCTAAGATCCCGCCCAATTTGCTCGCTTGTCTTCTTGCTGTATGGAATGGAAATGAGACCTAGTTTGGTATTTGCTCTTACCTTGTGTGAGTAGTTATTAAATTTGGAGTAGCGATTGAGGAAAGTCCAAACATCCTCATCACTGGTATGAAAAATGTGAGCCCCATACTGGTGAACTGTTATGCCCGATTTTTTTTTGTCATAGCAATTCCCCCCGATGTGAGGTCGAGATTCGAAGATTTCCACGTTATGCCCTTGCTCTTTGAGTAATATCGCAGAAGTGATGCCGGATAAGCCGCAGCCTATGATATTTATTTTCATATTTAATGTGATGTAGTTGAGAGATAGGGTTCGAGCTGTCAAGGTCTCCTCTTCTTTGAGAGGATCTCATGTGTCGTTTTTTCATAATGTATAGGGGAAGTTAATTGATTTGCTAGAGCGTTTTAAATTAGTAAGCTGCTAGGGCAATTCTAGTTGTGGGCATATGTTAATTTACGTGCTCGCATTACTGTCTCTTATCATGGTCGATGTGTGGTTCAGGGGTTGGTGCTCTCGTTATTTACATATTGAATATTGATTTCTTCTCATGTTAAGGCCACACATCGGGTAGTGCAAATATACTTATTGATTAAATTTTTACGCAAAGCCTCGAGGAGATATCTCAAGCATGGCTCTAAAGATTTTGTTTTTTCAGGCATAAATGGCAGGAAGATTCATGTGTTGGGAAACGGGCCAAGTTTAAGTGGTTCTCTTCATTTAATAGAGGAGGAAGAAGATGTTGTAATGGTGAATTATTCGGTCCTGACAGATTTGTTTTTTAAATTAAAGCCTTTGTATTTCTGTCTTGCAGACCCAGCTTATTTCAAAATTACGGATGATGTAGAAGAGGAGATCAAGAAAGCAAGAGTGGTTGAACGCTTGAAGAAAGTTGATTGGGATTTAATTATTATAACTCCAGCAGGCGTAAAGACCTCACATTTTAGGAAGCTGAATAGTCGCATTACATTTGAGTCAGTGAACACAGTTCCGTTGGATACAAGTGTGAAATTCATGCGCTGGAGCTTTTATAAGTGGAACTTTTCGATGCCATCGCTTCAAAACGTCATTGTGTTAGGTGTCTTTATTTCGCTTCAGAAAGGATATAGTAATGTTTATTTGCATGGTGTCGATTCCGATTCATACAAAAATATATGTGTTAATCAGCAAAACGAAATGGTAACGAAGGAATTTCACAGTTATGGATCGTCATCTCGAAACCTTAACAGTCAAAAGTGGTGTGGATTTCCCAAAGGCAGTTTGTATAAAAGATTGAAGTGTGAGGTAATAATGTTCAGAAGTTATGTTGATCTGGCCGCGTACGCTAATCATCTATGCATTCGAGTTATCAATGCCTCACCTAATTCTATGATAGATGCTTTTGAGCGATATGATCATGGCGAAAGTCTAAACAAATGATATGAAAATGATTTTTAGAGGGGCACAAATGTTTAACAAAAAAGTGGATTCATCTGCTTTGATTAGCATCTTAGCGAACGTCACCAAATCAAATATAGGGAAAGGCTGCACTATTGCCAGGCGCAGTCGAATCTCACGGTCTCAACTTGGTGTGATGTGCACGATTGATCGACGGGTGAAGATTAAAGAGAGTTCGCTCTCTGGCTTTAATGCCATCGCTTCACGTGTGAGCCTTAAAAATGTATCTTTAGGGCTTTACTCATATATAGCCAGTGGCGCTTCACTTGTGGAAATTTCGATTGGAAAATTCTGTTCTATTGGGCCTGGTGTCAAAAACCATTTGGGCAATCATCCAACACGGACTTTTGTATCTACACACCCTGCATTTTATTCGCCGAATGCACCAACAGGTGCCTTTGTGGATGAGATGCTTTTTGAGGGGTATGGTCAGAATGTGAATATTGGAAATGATGTTTGGATAGGAGCAGAGTCGTTGCTTATGGATGGAATCACGATAGGGAATGGAGCGATTGTTGCGGCTCGATCGGTTGTCACAAAAGATGTTCCTCCTTACGCTATTGTGGGAGGGTCTCCTGCTAAATTGATTCGCTACCGCTTCGATGAAGAAGACATTAAGCTATTGCAAGAATCTCAGTGGTGGCATGAAGACACCTCATGGGTCAAAAAAAATATCAGCCTTTTTCATGATGTGAAGAAGTTCACAAAAGCCATCAAAGATGAAAGCCTACAATGAAATTGCCGCAATTCTCTATCATCACCATATGTTACAACGAAGCTGCGGCAATACGTGCAACTTGCGAGAGTGTTTGCTCGCAATGCTTAAATGAATTTGAATGGATCGTCGTCGATGGAGGGTCTACTGACGGAAGTTTGGAAATACTTAGGGAATACGAGGATCGGATTGAATGCCTAATTTCTGAACAGGACTCAGGTATCTATAATGCCATGAACAAGGGGGCTAGCAAGGCGACTGGTGACTACCTTATTTTCATGAATGGTGGCGATTGTTTTGCAAGTTCAGATGCTTTACTTTTAGCTAGTCAGGCTCCAGATGCCAAGATGCTCTATGGGGATATATACTTAGGGGATCGATGTGGTAATCTAATTACATACCCAGATTATTTAGGTGCAGATTATATGTTGAGTAACAGGATATCTCATCAGGCAACCTTCTACGCGCGAGATATTTTTGAATTGGCTGGTGGATACGATGAATCATTTCAAATCTCTGCCGATTATGATCTCTATGTCCGTTTACTTAAACTGCAGAAAATATCTTATTATCATATACCTCACCCGATAGCCATATTTGACTTGAAGGGGGTCAGTAATAGAGGGGATTTTCGGTCACTTAAAAAGCAAGAGAATCATCGAGTCCGAAAAAAGTATTTTAAGAAGTATCGACAAAGTTGGAAGTGTTGGCGGCAAGAAATTCGAGGCCTATTAAGAAGCGGTAGCTGAGTTTATGATACTCTCTTGGCGGAGATAAGTTGTTGGTAGTGATGTCGTTATTATCTACAGTGGACTTGAGTCTGTGAATGTTGATTGATTTTTCACTGTTGCTGCGGACTACGAGTTTTTTTATGTATTGCGACTTTGTTGTTTAGCTATCCGCATTTGCATTACCCCATGGAGAGATTGGCTTCGCCCCCATGATAATATCGATAAGATACTCGGTCACTTTCTTGGAGGAAAAGATATCGTGGCTGATCTGCCACCCTCTCTCTGCGGTTACCTTCCATTGAGAAGTAGATAGAGCTTTATCCAATTTGTCTGATAAATCCGATGTGTCCTGGTATTGTAGAAGTGAGTCATTACCATAAAGGCTAGATAAATCTGCATCAGCGTGTGTGCAATTAAGTAGGCCATTGCCCATGATCGATGTGATACGATCCGAGCTATACCATTTCATGCGTTCGGGTAGTCTGGATAAGTTGAGTGCGGCTTTGCTTTGGCTCAGTATTTTTTCCTTTGCATATCCATAGGCTGGAGCGTGCCCAAGAGATCCAAATATGCCGATTTTATATTTATAGCCGAGCTTTGCCTCTATATCACGAAGCATATCACTACGCTCTGGGTCTTTGCGGTCTCTACCGGTAAACACGAGGTCGTATTTGTGGTCTAAGGCATCAAATGCCTTGTAGCGCTCAACAGCGGGATGCACCGGGTTGGGGATAAAAGTGGTTTGGCAGCCCTTTTGATTGAAAGTGTCTAGGTGTGCCCCCGCTGTGGTAGCAAAGAAGTGGTCAAGCAGGTCAATACGGTCATAGATGAACTGGTATGATTTGAGCTTTTCTGTGTAGAGCCAGTCACAAAACCACTGCGCAATTTTGATCCCTGGAATTTTTTCTTTGATAGCCTCAATGGTGTGACGTTCCACCGTCTGCGTGTGCCCCAGAAGAAGGATGTCGGGCTGAACTTTCAAGCACGTGCTTATTAAAGACTTGCCGGCTTTTTTTGCGCCCGCGCGCTTGTTGTTCCGCCATGAGTTTTGACGCGCGATATCGTGAAAAGGGAATGCGTATGCGTAATGGCTATTCTCGATCAGCCCATGGTGGATTTTGGCATCCATGGTGTCGTACTTCTCACCATGCCGATTGTAGTGAAAATTACTCACATGGACTATTCTTAGATTGGATTCTGCTGCCATTATTATGTTTGATTTGGTGCGCAAGAGGAGCTGAAAGTATGTTTGATTATTTGAAGCTTTTGGCCAGTCAGCTTTGTTTTCTGATCAGGCCAATTTGTTGATGAGGCTGCGGATTCTGATGTATGTTTTTTCAGCCGCTATTTGGACAGCAATCAGAGGGTTTTTGCGTATGGCGTGTTTGCTACGTATTTTTTTCTTACTTTGACGATGTGTAGATTGGATATGTCGTTCTTCGATTATTTTGGATACGACTGCGAATGTCGAATATTCATAGAGGCAACGTTCACGTGCGACTTTGACAGAATTGATCCGCTTTTCGTATTCATTATTGGCGATCGCATCTTTGATGATTTTCACGCTCCCCTCGAAGTCGTAAATGTTAATGGGGATGAAGCTATTCGCGGGAAAATAATCAGCTGCATTGGGGGCGCCATGATAGAAGGGAAGTGAGAGGCCGAGGAAAGAATCGGAGAGTTTTTCTGTCCACCAGTGATCACAGATATGATTTTCTATTGCTATATGATATTTGTAATTATCAAGGCAGGCAGCCTTGTCTGGGATCTCTTTAAAGCCTTCACCAAATCGATCCATTTCAGGTAGTAATTCGTTGAGTTTTTGGGTAAACTGAAGGCGCTTATAATGCATGGTGTGTTTTTGAGCTTTGGCAGAGCACATGGTGCCAATCAGTTTTGTTTTCTTGTTTGGGGGGTGGGCAATGATGAAATCGAAGTCACGAAGGTTTTTAGCTCCATCACGGGTAGTATCGCCATAATACCAGCGAAGAGCAGGTTGAGAGTGGATTTTGCCTTTATGTTTAAGTGCCCAATCTTCTTGCCCAGTGAGAATATATTGAAATTGGTTCAGAAATGAACTGCCATATGTGCTAACCGAAGAGGGTTCTCGAGTTATAAAAAGCGTATTGTCAGGTGAACAGGCGAGCCTCTCGATAGCCGTGGATTGTTTTTCGCCACTCTGCGCGGGCAGGTCATGCTCTGTCACGAACCAATCATAGTCACGTTCGTTCGGGTCAAAGATAAAGTGACACTTGCCCCACACAGGTTTGCGATGTGGGAACTGACGAAGCCATTGAATAGGATCGGGGCTGGTTTGCCCGCGATTGACAAATTTGACACGAATTAGTTTCTCGGAATTCATTTAGGCTTTGAGAAATCCTTCTAATTCTTCTAATCCCTGCTCGATTTTTATGCCGTCATAATAGTTGCTATGTTCGGCGGTACATTTAGGTAATTTGCCATCAGGATAATACACATGGTCCCAGAGTGCTGTAGCCCATGGAACATTAGGAATGCTTTTTTGTGTAGTGGAACCAAAAATACCGATGGTAGGGGTGCCTTCAACAGCAGAGATATGCATGGCGGCTGAATCAGTCGAAACAGTGAGAAATGCGTTGCTCAATAATGATTTTAGTTCACTTAGTGTTGTTTTGCCCGCAACAATTTCAGCTTCAAAAGGTAACTGTTCTGCAATATTCGATACATATTCGATTTCGTCTTTAGATCCAGTCATTTTGAAAGGTAAATTAAAGCGTTCATCGAGAATTATTGCAAATTCTTGCCATTTCCACAGAGGGGGTCGTTTGGCAGACCATTTCGCACTGGAGCCTGCATTGAGAACAATATAGTCACGGGGTTTTGGCTGGAAGGCTTGAGCTGCTTGAGCATCCCGGGATATTTTTTGTGCCATTTGGGAAAAGGGCTGATATTTATAATTCTTATTGAAGCCATTATGAGACTGGGCTTTATTGGCTAAAACGAATGCCTTACTGAGGAAACGGCTTCGGTCGTTACCCTGCAGATCGATGATGTCTTGGAAGCCTCGGCTTCGAACATCTCTAATTAGCCGGAGATGACTTTTTATGGTCTTGTCAGGCATGACGATGAAGCTTTTGAATTCATCTTCTAGAAAAGCCTTTCCGAGCGGTGAAGTGATGATGCAAGGGGGGGGGGTCATCTGCCGAAGAAAAGGTAATTTTGCAGCGATGTCTCCTAGCGCGCTGAATTTCATAACTGCAGTATTAGATGTTGGCATATAGTTCGGATCGTTGAAAAGAGTATTTAATTA
>Ga0222717_10001918_pt1 | contig 16531 bp, 24 predicted proteins | sample C33_18DmetaG_FD_165053 | JGI IMG/M metagenome (GOLD analysis project Ga0222717, IMG submission 165053) | Estuarine water microbial communities from San Francisco Bay, California, United States - C33_18D | ecosystem: Environmental > Aquatic > Marine > Unclassified | place: USA: California...
GAATATTACTTAGAATTAAATTAGTGTCTTCTATATCTGAATTAATCAGTTCATGTAACTTTTGTCTTTCTTTATTCCAGAGTCCGTCTGAACCATATGATATGCCCTTTATACCGTGCACTACAGGATTAGAAGTATCTAAAGAGTAAATCCAATCGTAGTCTGAATTCTTATAAAAAGCAAATTCCTGAGGTAGTCCACATCCTAATAGGTGATGAGGTTTAAGTACATTAATCACACCGTCTCTACGTAAATCTCCCAGTAGCTTAACACGTCCTAGCATCCAACTAACGTACTTGTTAGGATGAGGACATGACTTAGTGTAATACGAATAGTCAAAAGAGATAGCTATCATATCTACATCTGCAACTTTATTCATATAGTTATAACAGTCCACAATTTCATCATAAGTTTTACCTTGAACGACTCCTATCTTTCCGCTATGTTCATACCCGTAACCCTTATTATTCCAATCCTCCATCTGATCGCACGTTTTATCGGCATCTTCTAAAGCATCCGGAACTATGTACCAGGTAGGTTTGATTTCGTTCACCCATTTATTAAACTTAATAGCATCAAAAGCCTCTTCTAACTCAAATATAGAATTATCTAAGATTACCTCTCTACCGTTAGCTATTGCGTTTTTAAATTGCTTTAAATATTCCTCATCTTCTTCAAACAGATGAACTAAGGCATAATCATAATCTGTAAATTTCTGTACTTCAGAAAAAATACTCTTAGGGCTTTCGTGTGCTATTTTTATCATATATTATCTTTTAGTTTTGATAAGTCTGGATTAAGACTTGTTAATTCTCTAGATAGTGTTTCTATTGCTTGATTTATTTGATCCATTTGTGCAGCATCAAATGCTTCTTGTATTGCTTTCACAGCTACACTATACGGTATCATTTCCATCTGGTGACTTTCTATGAATACTTTATGGTCCTCTAAGTTAGTCTTACTGTTCATTGAAAAATTGTTTAAGGTTAGGTCTAAAGTAGTTAATTGATTTCATTACTTTTTTATCTCTACTTCTATAAACTACCCATACGTTTCCTACTTTTTCGTAATGACATGGTTCCTTTTGCTCAACCGCTCTAACAGTAACTGTTTCGATGGCTTCCTCTTCAGTAGAACAAGCCTTAGACATATTACTAGCTTGTACTTCTTTATAAGCTGGTAGTACCTTGTCTTTAAGGCCATGTAACATAGCACCGTTCCCAAGGGAAACATAAGTAATGTCACACAGAGCATCCAAAACCTCCACGATGTCTCCTGCCTCGCAAGCTGCTTTATACTCTTCAAGTTCTTCGAGTATGAAGTCGTATACAAACATCCATTCTTTTTTACTAGGGATTGTAGGTTCATAGTTATTCGGTTTACCGAAAGTAGAATTAAATTCTTCTACTTCATTTACAAAAGGCACATGATTAGTTGTGCTTTTTTTAGCGTCTTCTTCAAATATAAGTTCGTACTGCATCTTAATATACTTTTATAATTTTTGATTCTGCAAGGCTAATAATCTTAAAATTAGTCTCACTTAACTCTTCTAACATTTTATATGTCTTTGCTTCTGCTTCTGTTCCTGTCATAGCATCCACTAAGTACAGTTCTCTTACTTTCTGTATTCTTCCCGTATCACTCTCTCTTTCGAACTGGGTGGTAACTTGCCAATAGTTTGTCATATTATTTATTTTTATTAATGTTTACAAATACTTGCTAATTCTATATTTTTATAGAACTCTGCTTTTGCTGAGTCTTCGTTAAGAAATGCTCCTGTTAGTTTCGCTGTTTGCATAGATGCTCCTCTATGTTTAACTCCTCTACATGATACACAAGCATGAGTTGCATTAATCTGTACTGCTACTCCTAGATTTCCTTCACATATCTTATCTACAGCATTATGAATAGCTACAGTTAATTGTTCCTGTATAGCTCCTCTTCTACCGAATTGTTCTACTATTCTATTTAACTTAGACAACCCTACTACTTTACCGTCTTCTGAGGCTATATAGGCAATACTGACTGTACCGCTAATGGCTTGATGGTGGTGTGAACACATAGAGGTTACAGGTATATTACTTTCCTGTACAATACCATCGTATCCATCTGATGGGAATGCTGTAATTCTATCTAAAGGATTATACCTTCCTGCCCATAGGTCGTTTACGTAAGCTTTAGCTACTCTAAATGGAGTATCTGATGAGTTAGGATCTTCTTTATAGTCACAACCTAGAGCGATTAAAAAATCTGCATAAGCCTTTGCTGCTCTTTCTATAATTACTTTCTTTTCATGTTCAGTTAACCTTGCTTCAGGTCCTTCTAATTCTTGCTTTGCAGCTAATTGACTTGATATACCATTTGCATATCCTGCTTTTACTAATTCTGTTCCGTCTATAAACTTTTTAGGCATAATATTTAATTTGTTTTTTTGAGGTTCTACGACTCATTTGTTAATACAATATACGATTTTTAATTTAATTATCCAAATAATCTTGAATAGTTTTGGAATCTTCTTTTTCCCAAGGGTAAACAATCCAACCGTAATCATCAGGTATTTCTTTTGCGAAATATTCTGGTTTTGCTTTCGAGGATGTTTTGTAATGTAGAGTAGCAAACTTAGGATTAAACATTTCTTCTCTCCATTTTAATATTGTCTCTCCACTATCTGCTATATCATCTATAATTAACATTCTAGGGTAGTGGTTACTTTTATATTCAAAGTAAGGAATATCAAAACGATGTGAATACATTATAGCTAAAATAGTACCTCCTCTTGGAATTCCTGTTACGTAATCTATTTCTCCTTTTGTTTGTGCGTGAATGTTATCGAGGAGTTTATAAACATCCTCCCAACTGTAATAAACTCTTTTTACTCCCATGTGTTATTCATTACCCAGTTGCCAGTAGAATAATTTGCTGTAGATTTACTACCTACTGATTGTAGCTTCTCTTTTAAGTGGTCCCATTGTTTAGGAGTAATATTGTAATGGTGTACTCCTTCTGCAAAGCCTCGTAACCATTCTATAAATTGTGATTCATTCATTTTCTATATAACTTTTTAATTTATCTATTAATACTAATACTTCATCTGGTTCCATTGTAATAGCACAGCAAGTATTTATGTTTTCTGCTACTTCTTCTAATACCTCTAAAGCTTCGTCTTTAGTCATTATACTTCTCTTTGGTCTTCAAAAGCAATAATATGAGGTCTCCAAGTCATCCTATATCCATTATCTCTAACCCAATCAAATAGTACAGGATATGATTTAAATAATGCTTCTCTAGAATCACCAGCAGGCATAAACCATACTTTGTCTTGGGGAACTTCTAAAGTTTCAATACACTCCATAATTTCAGCTAATGCTCCTTCATCTTTACCATCCCATACAGGTTTAATATGGTAATCTGAGTGGTATTCTATTGATTGTTTGATAGCATCATAATTAAGTCTAAGCCTATTATGAGTTTTAATCATCTTTTCATCTGTTATTGCTCCTTGAGGAGTTTCTACCCCAATGACTGGAACAGAATTGCTAAACTTAGGAGAGATAGATAGCAAATTAATAGGATAGTCAGTGGGGAGGAAATGAGATCCTTCAGTTTCGATAGTAATAAAAATATTATTTTCATGTGCAAAATGTGTTAATTCATTTACTAGTGCTGGATGCATAGTAGGGGAACCTCCAGTTAACATCATCTCTTTTATATGAGGATTTTTCTCATACATTGCAATAATGTCTTTAAAGTTAAAATGTCCTTTTTCCGGATGTATACTTGTATACCAGCTATCACACCACCCTCCTTCACCGAAGTAACATCTATGTGTACATCCTGTTGTTCTAATCACTACTGTTGGATACCCTGCTCTAGATCCTTCAGACTGTACTGCTGTATAAATTTCTACGATAGGTAAATTCTTATCGTAATCTTCTATTCTTTTTAATTGTTTATGCGACATAGTAAGCTGCGTTTTTTCCGTGTTCCATGAATTTTACTTTAATTACTTCTACCCTACCTTCTGTTTCTTTAATAACAAATTCATTTACTTTATTAAAGATGTACTCTGCAAATTTTTCTGCTCCGGTTGCTGGGATTATTCTTACTTGTGCTGCTCCTGCTTCTCCCATCTCTATAAAAGCATTTTTAAATGGATCATCTTCAGCCACTATCAAGGTATGGTCGAACATGAAATCCATCCACTCTTTAGGTGATTTTCCGTCTATCTTAGTAGTAGCTCTTTTCATACCTCCAAAGTCCCAGACCCAGTTTCTTTGATCTAATTTTCCTTCAAAATATATTTTAAAAGAAATACCGTATCCATGTACAAATCTACAGTGTGTTGTCTCTGCTGTGTGTTGACGGAACACTGTACTAAATCCGTCAAAAACTTTACTTGATTGAAATTTTCCCATAACTTATTTTTAAACTAATTCTTCTCCTATTCCTACTACTTCTGATAGTATCAACAAAATAGCAGCTATATCTATACTCCACCATAAAGCAGCATACCCTAATATACGGATACCTGATTTGATGAAGCTAATTTGTTGGTGTAATTTTGGATCTGGTACTTTCTGACCATTAATCTCTAGTGAAACTGTATTCTCTCTATCTTCTCTATTATAGAGTTCATTCATAACCTTTTTTCCTAATTTATTCATATTCGTGTTTTTAAAGTGGTGCTGTGACACTATTGTTATTCTTCTAGTAATATACGAAATTTAATTATATTATCAAACTTTTTTCATGTCCAATATGTACTTTTTTATTTACGTATATTTTATAACCTTTCTTTTTGGCATTAATACAGAAACCTACATCCTCAGAGGTAAAATCTTCTATTCCGTTTCCAAAGTTCATCCATTCTGGTCTAAACCAAGGATATTCCATACTTTCTATAACTCCTTTTTTAATGAGCATCCAACCAAAACCGGTATACTCAACTGGGAATGTATCTGGTTTGTTTGCTAGTAATTCATCATTTAGGAATGTGAATTTACCGTTATCTTTATATTCCTGTGTGTTGTACTTTTCTACAGTTGCGTATTGTGCTTGATCCGCCATTTTATAAATTCCGGATGCTATATCTTTATTCATATCCAATAAAGCTTTAAATTGTTCCGGAGCAAATACCATATCAGAATCAATCCACATTAGGTAATCGTAATCTAATTTACCGTTAAATGGTTTTTGATGCTTACCTTTTAGTACATCTGGGGATAAGCATTTCTGTCTAGCATAGTATACGTTTGAATCATAATTACTGCTAAGTATTGGGTTAATATTATTATTAATACACCATGCAAATAGATTAGTCCAAGCTCTAAGAAAATTATCTGTAAACTTATTACCGGGAATACAGAATACTACTGTGGTTCGTTTTTTCATAACTTATTTTAATAGTGGAGAATATCGGAGTCGAACCGATACTCCCCCTACATTAGATAGTGCGATGTCTACGCATACTATCCCATTGTACTTTTTTGGTCTGACTCAGCATTCTGAATTTATCTACTCTATTATTGAGTTTATTTCTTTCAGAATTAAGCTGAGTGTTTCCGTTTGTCTGGTTACTGTTGGTGCTCATTTCTTTAATTTAACTATTTAACATGAGCTTATAAATATGCAGATAAAACGTTTTCAACGTGTTTTCTTGCTACCTCGTAATCAACTTCTCCAGTTTCATCCTCATACTGTACGGGATCTTTTCTGCCAAGAGCAATAAAAGCCTCAATCCTCTCAACACTAGAAGCAGACTTATAATCACTGTTTCCCGAAGGATAAGGCTTATAAGAAGTATTTGTTCTTTTATATACTTCATCAAAATCAATTTTTAGCTTTGCACATAAAATTTCTCCATCTTGTAAAATACCAAATTTATCAGTATTTAAATAAGGTGTAAAGTATCCTACTCTATCCGCATCCCAATTTCCAATTCTAAAAGCTGCATCATCTGCATCTCTAAATTCTTGTCTACAATCAGGATAAACTGCATGGTCACCAGCATGAATACCTAAAGCAATATCACAAACACCTTCTGTTTTATTTGCTACAGATAATGCTACTGCTTGAGTAATAGAAGCAAACATTTTATTTCTATTAGGAACAACTGTTTCTTTCATATTATCTTGTTCGTAATGTCCTTCAGGTACATCTTTACCACCTTCAGTTAATGCTGAATCTAATAGATCTACTAATCCATCTAATTTAATTTGACGATAATTTACTTTGTGACCTTTAGTTGCAAGGTAACCAATTAATTGTTGAGCTCTTTCAAGTTCAACTCTATGTTTTTGACCATAGTCAAATGAGATACCTGTTACTGTATCATACTCCTCGATAGCTCTTAACAATAGGGTGCTGCTATCCATTCCACCGCTTAAACTTACTACACAATGTGCCATAATTTACTTATTTAAAATTTGCCAGGTATTCTGCGTATAGGCTAACGCTTTTACTATTCCATTACTGATGTTATCTTCTCTTGAATTTCTCTATACTTTGTTAGGTACTCTTTTATTGATGTATAGTCTTTCCCCGTATTAAGTATTTCCTCTGCTGCTTTTTTTAAAGCATTGCTAAAGTTAGAAGGGTAACATATCGTCTTGATATATTCTGTATTATTGTCTCCTTTAATTACTCTTTCGTATAAAGTATATCCTCCTGTTTGGGATCTGGATACAAAGAATGGTTCTAGAGCTGGATCTGTTATTACAGTATCGCTAGCTGAAATTGAATCTGGTTTTCGTAACATTTATTTATTTTTAATTTAGTATTAATTCTTCTAATTCGGTTTCTCTAATTAAACCTGTTTTAGTTACAGTTTCACCTTCTTTGATAATTACTGTAAATGGTATAGATTTAATTTTGTATTCAGCAGCTAATCCAGTAGTATCACTTTCAATATCTACTTCTATGAATTCTACACTTTCTCCAAGTTTCTCTGCTACTTTATCCCAGCTCTTACTATACATTTTACAAGGTCCGCACCAATCTGCGTAAAATTTAATTGCTTTAGTCATTCTATCTTTTAAATTTAGGTTTATTATAGTTTTTTCTAGTAGGTTTCTTAGTATCTTTTTTAAATACCATTAACCATTCTTTTAACTGTTCCATTCTTTGCTTTGCTGAGTTTTTTGACATATTATATATTTTATATTAATATACGAAAATTAACTGTAAGAAGCAACTTTATCCGTCACAGCTTAGACAATCAGTTGAAGTTCTGCTACCAATGTCTCCGTTAATAACTGAATCTGTTCTTAGGTAGTATAAAGTCTTAACTCCTAATCTCCATGCTGCTTGATGAACCTCATTAATAAACTTAGGACTATCCGTTGGATCAAAAGCCAAATTTAATGATTGAGTTTGATCTATGTACTTCTGTCTTGCTGCTGCTTGTTCTACTAATTTTAACTGATTAATTTCTGCAAAGGTTAGGAAAATAGGTTTATCTTCTGCTGGCATGATTTCTTCCGGTAAATTAGCAATACTCCCTCGATCAAGCATAATTTGATCCCAAACTTCTTCTGTATTATGACCTTTTTCATTTAGGTATGTTTCTAATGCTGGGTTCTTTCTTATAAATGTTCCTTTAGCAGAATTAAAAGTGTATACATTAGCTGGTACTGGTTCTATACCTGCAGATACTCCTCCTGAGATTGTTGAGTTTGATACTGTTGGCGCTATTGCTAATAAGTGACTATTCCTCATTCCTGTACCTTTACACCATACTGGTTCTCCGTATTCATTTGCTAGTTTTCTTGAAGCATTTTCTGCTTTTTGTTTAATATCAGAAAATATTTGATGAGTATACGACGTAGCTGCTATTGAATCAAAAGGTAATCTTTCGTTTTGTAAGAAAGTATGCCACCCTAGTACACCTAAACCTAATGCTCTACCTTTTTTAGCTGATCTATGAGCTCTAATTAATGAATCTCTCCCAGAAGTTTTAGCTAAAAACTCTTCTAATACTCCATCTAAAAAGTAAATAGCAGTTTCTACTAAATCACTATTCTTCCATTCGTGGTACTTAGTTAAGTTTAAAGAAGACAGACAGCAAATAAAACTATGTTCTTCATCAGTGTGTAGTGTAATTTCTGAACATATATTAGTCATTGAAACATCTAAGTTATTTCTTTTATATGCAGGTGGGTTAGCATTATTAACAGTATCCTTAAACATTATATAAGGTTCTCCTGTTTCCATACGAGACTTCAGTATAGTTACCCACGTACCCATAGCATCAACGTCTCTATGCTCTAATTTTTGCATAAATGTATCATCCACTACAACACATTGATGAAGGTTTAGACACTGTCTATTAGGGTCTCCTTTTGGTCTTCTAATCTGTAGAAATTCTTCAATATCTGGGTGATTAATATCAAGGTTAACGGATGCTGCTCCTCTTCGTACTGCTCCTTGGTTAGTTGCAATAATAGTAGAATCGTAAATCTTAGCCCATGGTACAACTCCTTCTGATTGTCCGATGCCTTCTCTTCCGATTTGCTCACCTCTTCCTCTTACTTTAGAAAGTCCAATTCCGACTCCTCCTCCAAGTGATGTTAATCTCATCAGTTCAGCATTCGTAAGTCCGATACCTCTAATAGAATCTGGCGTATCTATTCCAAAGCAGGATATAGGTAATCCTTTATCTGTTCCTGTATTAGAAAGCACCGGTGAAGCGAGATTCAACCAACCTTTCCACATATACCTAAAGAATTTATTTTCTAAATCAGGTCTATCTAATCGACTAGCTATTGTTGAAGCTACTCGCCTATAGGCTTTTTTTGGTGTTTCATCAGGTAATAAGTAACCTTTTGATATTGTTGCTATTGAAATTTCGTTCATCCATTCTGGATAATCCTTACCTGCTTCCCACGCCGAGGTATCTACTATTGTGCTCATATGTCTTTTAGTTGTTTTTTTAAAATGCTGTGGACCAGTCCATTGTACCTTTACTGTAATTTGTAACTCTATTTGCAAAGAAATCAGTCTGTTGTTTTCCTGCTATAACTGCATCAAACCATTTCATAGTCTTTAATGCGCCTTTATCAATATCTTCAGATGGAATTAATGGTGCAAGCCCTAAATCTCCCATTTTCGTATTAACTCTATGACGTATAAAGTTTTTTAGTTCTTCTTTAGTTAAGTTCTCTAAATCTCCTTGCTCGAAAACCTTATCAATAAAGCCAAATTCTAGATTAATTGCTGCAGTTGCTGCTTCTCTAATATCTGCTTCTAGTTTATCCGTTTTTAATTCTGGATGCTCTTTCATAAGCGTTCTGAAAAGCCAACAGCCTGCGTTACTATGTAAGGATTCGTCTCTTACTGACCATTCTACTATTTGACCTACTCCTTTAAGTAGATTTCTCATTTTAAATGATAACAGTACTGCAAAAGAACTAAAAAGATTAACTCCTTCAGTAAATGCTGAGAAGATAGCTAATGATACAGCTCTAGAATGCCAATCAGGGGTACCATCATGTGCGTCTCTAACTTTCATTAGGTTTTCAATTTTAGCTAATGTAGCTTCATCTTCTAAGAATTCAGCAAAATCATCTAATCCTAATTCTTCATTTAGTAAAGAGTAAGCTTCAGCATGTATAGTTTCAAATGCACCAAAGGTTACCCCCATCATAATAACTTCTGGTTTCCGGAACCAACTAGTAACTAAATTAGTCCAGTAATCATTTACTACAGTTTCAGTTTGAGCAAAACCTTTTAGTATTCCACCTATTAAATTCTTTTCGTGCGGCTTCAAATTAGACTTCCAATCTGTTACGTCTTGTGCCATAGGTACTTCCGTATGTAACCAGTGTGCTTGTTGTTGTTTTAACCAATAATCGAATGCTTGTGGGTATTCAAATGGCTTATAAACCACTCTTTCATCTTTTAAACTCATATATCTTTATATATTAATAATTAATTTAGACAGGATATCCCCAAGAGTGTAAGTTGCTTTCTCTTGAGGATACCATTATAAATATGGCGTTATGCAGTATCTAGACGTTCAACACTAAAAAACTTTTTTGCTAACTCTTTATGAGTAGAAGTAACTCCGTTTTCATTAGGAATTAAATCATCCATATCAGCTTGTCCTTCAAATTCTATATGTCCGTTATTGGTATCCATTTTTAAGTTATATGTCATACCGTCCATACCGTATCTATTCTTCATAACATGCCATCTCCCTGTTCCTAGTACTTTATCCTCTTTCATTCGTGATAAAGAAAAGCACATATCTGCTACCATCATTTTATCGTAACTACCTGCTGCTTTATCTCCTTCAATAACTGAATCTTTAGCTCCCATTCTATTAACTTGAGAAGGAGTGATAACAGGTATTTTAAATTCTTTAGCTAATCCCTTAGTTGCAATAAATACATCATCAATTTCATCTTTACGTTCAGAGAATTTCCCTTTAGAAGGTGCTTTTAAATAGTCAACATAATCTATAACAATTAAATCTGGTTTATGGTCCATATCTATACATTTCTGTATATGTGACTTCACTGTATTAACAGTAGCTCCTTTCGGTGGGTATTCTTTTACAATCAACCTACCTTTAAGTCCGTTAACGTGATCTTGTACTTCTTTTCTATGGTCATTTACTTCGTCAATTGAGTATCCAGTTAAGTAGCAATCAAAACGTTTTCCAACATAATCTTCTCCTAATTCTAAAGTGTAGTAGTTTACTTTGTATCCCATCTTTACAGCATGAGCTGCCATTGCTACACAAGTCCAACTCTTACCACCTCCAGGGTTACCGAACACAATAGCTAAATCTCCAGGTCCAAATCCTCCTTGAATACCTTCGTTTAATACAGGCCAAGGAGTTGGTATCGTAGGTCTATAATCTGTTCTATATCTGGATTCTATATCTTTATTGTATTCATGTCCGATATTTTTATCCATTCCAGCTTTCATAGCTTTCTCTACCATATTACGAATTCCATCAAAATCACCTTCTTTTAAAAGATCTGCAGAACTAAGAATTGCGTGTTTCATTTCCTGATTCTTACAAAACCCTAAGAACTCTTCTTGAACATACTCTAAATCGTCTTGGGATGCTTGATAAGAGTTTCGTAACTCCTCCTTTAATGCTACCTGTAGTATTTCATTTTCTATCTTCTGTAGCTCTACCTTTAACACATCCATAGTAACAGTTGTGTGGTACTTATCAAAATATGTAGTAATTTGAGTTATTATCCACTTATGTGAATCGGCGTCAAAATATTCTTCTTTTAATACATCTCTTACGTTAAGTAGAAACTTCTTATCTGTAAGTAGAGATCCTAAAACTTTTAATTGAAATCCTTTGCCGTACTGTTGTAAACTCTTTAGTGTCATATTGTAACCTTTATTTATTTAAATATAATGAAAATCAACGTAAGAAGCAACTAAAAGATGCTTTATCTTTACGTTTTTTTACTCCTTTTTGTAGGTAGTTAAACCTCTAAAATTCTCTAGCCATGCTTCAGTATTTTTAGTAATACCTTCAATGCCGTCTAGCTCTAACATTCGTAAAAAAGCACCTGTCTGTAAATTATTTACTGGTGATTTAATTACGTCTCTTACGTACTGCTTTTCTTTATCATCTAAGCTTGTTACATGTAGATCCATTAGTTGAAAGTTTGTTTCGACTCTATCCCATTCCATTATAATCTTAGGAAAGATTTTCTTTACTTTCTTTTCATCTAATTTAGCTTCACATATATCGTAAACGTACTGTAAAGTAGTACCGGGTTTATCAATTAAATCCGGAAATTCAGATAATATAGTTTTTATACCTAATCCCTTTACACCTGCTAAGTTATCAGAATTATCTCCTAGTAATGCTTTTACTACATTATAGTTTTCTGGTATTACTTGTAATTCCGCATTTATATTATCTTGTGTAAAGGTTTTCTTTTTTACAGGTGCATAGACTTCTACTGTATCATCTACTAACTGTAAAAAGTCTTTATCTGAGGATATAATTGTGCATTTCTTAACGTTTGAGTGAGAAGCTAATTTAGCCATATACGCTATTATATCATCTGCTTCTAATTTCTCTAACATCATAGATTGCATAGGTAAACACTCTAAATAGTCCTGAACTCTATGTAGCTGTCCTATTAGAGCTTCCATCTCTTGCTCTTTAGTATCATAAAGTCCCCAATGAGTAATCCTACTTGTAGCTCTTTGAGCTTTATAGTTTGGATCTACATTTTTCCTGTTAGCAGATCCTCCTTTACCGTCCCATACTATTACCACCCTAGTAGGATCAAAGATCCTCGTTACGTACCCTAATGAGCGAAGGAAGCCCACCAAGCCGCCGACATGGGCGCCTGATGGGTTCATCGCTTTGAGTAGAGAGAAACTACGAATTAACATATTCATAGCGTCTACGACCAAGATATGATCGTTTAACTCACGGGGTGGGGTTTCTTTTAAATTGTTGAGTATGTTTTCGTACGCCATTAGTCTAGTAGATTTGGAGATATTGGTGTTTCTTCTAAATCTCCTTCTTCGATTAAATCAAAGTCTACTGAACCTACTAGTTTTAACCAGTGTTCTTTATGAGCATCTCTATACTTATCAATTGCTTTTTTATCATCCTCGATAAATCCATGGGACGTCATAACAACTCTCCCTCTTGATTGTACTCCTCCAATATGGTTCTTTTCAATCTGTATATTCGTTCTTTTAGCAAATTCTACTTGAAGACCGTTCTTTACAGCTTTAATTTTTGAAGTACCTGGATTGGTAATGTTACCAAAAGTTACTACTAGTGTAGCATCGTACCACATAGACATTCCTCCTTTGTTCTGCAACTTAGGTTGGCCCATTGGATGCTCTGGTTTCATAGTCCATACCTTATTAATAGCTACTAACGTATTTGTATAAGGTGAATTCTCTTTTCTAGATAACAGAATCTTTTGATTTAAGTTATTTCCGAATTGAGTAGACATAGCTCCTGCATTCCATTCGTTATTGTTCTTATTAGAACGTACTGATAAATCACAAGGAATAGATCCAATAGAATCCCAAAAGAAACACATATCATAAGGTAGGTTACCTTTTGCTTGTTCGTCCATTAAATCAGCCATATACACTGCTACTTCTTCAATAGTGTTTAATGATCCTCTATCAGCATAAAGGAAGTGTCCTTCATAATCTACAACGTTTCCATTTTCATCTTTAACTTCGTTAAACTTCAAGCCCATCTCTTTAGCATGTTCCCATGACCATTTCATCTCTGAGATTACAAAAACAGGTAGTATTCCCATCTTTTGAGCGTTTACTGCTGCTTCTAATAAAGCTGTTGTCTTACCGGTATCACTATGCCCTCTCAGCAATGTAATATGACCTGTAGGTATTCCGGGTAACGAAGTAATATCTACAAAAGCTTTAGAAAGAGGTATCCATCCTTGCTCTTTAAACTTAACAGATGAGGAGGAATACCCTTTCTTCTTCTTAAAGTTTCCTAAGTTAAACGATTTCTGTACAGATGCGGTTGCACGTGCTTTTAATTCTTCTTTCTTTTTTGCCATATCTATTCGTTGAATAAGTCATCAAATTTATTAACTGTGTCTTTGTTGCCAGCCGTAGCTGTTTCCAAAGTAAAGTCAGTTTTCTGTTGACCTAAGCTTTCTGGCAGTGTATTATCATTTCCTCCGGGAGTTGCAGTTGTATTTTCTTCTGCTGATCCAGGATTTAAGTAATTCTGTAATTGTTTCTTGATAAACTCATAATCGTATTGAGTATGAACTTCTACAGGGTTCGGTTGTGTTTTTAACCAATTTTCTACTAAATTATTATTATCTGATAATGGTGTTTGTTTCGGTTTAATTCGTACAGTAGTAGTTGGGTAAGGATTTCCTTGTTGTTGTTCTACAACTAAATCCCATCCGTTAATTACGTCTGTAAAATCACCTACATCCTCATCTTCAGCTAAAGCTAAAAGAGCTTTATAAATGGTAACTCCAAATCCCCATAATCTAACTCCTTTATCTTCTTCTCCTCTAACCACTACAGGAGCAAATACTCTAGTTTTAGGGTTAATTTTACCTGATAAAGACCAATTGTCTTTGTCATTAGTTTTTCTTAATTCCTTAACAAATTCCTCAATAGGATCTTGCTTACCAAAGTTAGATAAAGCAACCATAGGGTATTTACCAATACCGTAGTGAAACTTTAACTCCTTGAAAGGAAAAGCAGGGTCAAAAGCAGATGGTACAATACGTACTGTCTGTTTCCCTAATTCCGGTTTCCAAAAAATCTTTGAATAGTCAGTCTTTTCTCCAGTCTGACCGTTGTTGTTTAAGGCATCTAGCTTAGCCTTGATCGCATTTAAATCCATATAACTTATTTTTATTTATTTGTAACTTATTATCAATATACGAAAAATATATTAACTCTCCAACTCTATTATCTTAAAAAGTTTAGTATTTATTCTTCTTAATTCTGGGCCTTTAGTCAGAAGTATGCAGTTTCTAAAATCTGACCAGTTTACTCTATACGAAGTGTCTAACTTGCCATCGTTAAGTTCCTTTATTAACGTATTTAAGGCATTTATAGTGTATAGGGTATTAGTTTCTTTCTTTCTATGTACTAGTATTGTATTATCTAAAAAATTTGATACATTTCCAAAATCTACATTGTAGGTGCAAATGTATTCGTTTTGACTTTTTGAATAAAGTACAAATATTTTACTGTATACTATTTTATATTTCTCCTGTATGGAAGTAAGTACATCATCTAGTGTTTCTTCTGTAGAAAATGTACAAAACAGTTTATTGCTCATATCATCATTATAATAGGTTGCGTCGAGATCGTAATCGAACGTGGGTGCTGTAACTAATTGCATTTTATATAAATATTAAACTGTTTTATAAACCTAAATCTTTACTGTATTTAAATTTTACTGGGTATTTGTTATCTTTTTCTAGTATTTTTTTAATACCTTCTAATGTCTCTTTACCGTCTTCCTTACTAAAGTCGAAAAGCAAAGCATCATATGTATAGAGTACCAATTTAGTCTTTTTATCAACTAGGTACCTTAATATATCTTTCAATATAAGAATATTATTTGAGGTTTCCAACGATTGCATCATATAATTCATTAATTTTGCTGGATGCATCTCTTTTAGGTTAGAAGTAAATGGTTTTCCTGATTGAGGATTACATACTATTCCTGTTTCTTTATAGACTGACCACATATTATCTATGAATTCCTGTATCAGTACAAAAATTTCTAAGTCTTTATGCTCTTCTGGTATCTTTCCGTATATTGCTTGGAAGTTAATTTGTTTAGCTTCTTTATACTGGTCGTCAGTTATATTTTCTGTGCCAAAGTAGTGCTTTGCTAGTTGCTTATGAGCAGATTCGTCAGTAAGTCTGTACCCAATCTGATCGCAAAGTAACCTAAGGTGGTAACCATCGAAATCGAACTCAACAAAATAGTCTTGGGTTGGAACGAAACATTTGCGGTGTTGTTCACTCTTAGGAATAGCAGCGAAATTAACAGAATTAAAAGCATTAGTAGGTCTAGAAGTAGCATTGTATAGATTATAATAGGTTAGTACTTTGTTATTATGTATGTTATATTGAGGTTCTCTTGGATTAAAGTTTTCTATAAAAGAATCATGTTGTATTCCTAATCCGCTTTGTTCTATAAGGTAGAATACTGATATTGCTGTATGGTTATAAAATTCAAATCCGTCTGGTATATCATATTCTAATACGTGTTTAACTTTATTAAATATTATTTCACAACTTTCATATAATTTAGATATAGGTATTATCTGATTTATATTACTATTAAGTCTATGTTTGTTGTAAAAGTAGTTTAACGTATTAGTTTCTCTTTCGTACTCTAACCTTTGGTATTTTACCATTGAATATAGTAACGCTATATCAATTACTCCAGGTATATTAATATGGTAGAGCAGTTTTTTCTTATCTAAGGTATATACTTTATTGGCTTTACTTAGAATAGCTATAACACGTTTTATATCTACATTTAAACCTTCATCGTGTTTTATAGGAATTATGTAACCATGAGTACTCTGTAGTAACCTTATATAAATTGCTACAGTAGAAGTTAACTTAGGATGGTAGTTATCATTAGAGCTGATTACATCAACGTAGCAACCTAACCTAACTAATTTTTCTAATGATTGAAGCTTTGCTTCTTCTTCTACTATATAAAACATTAATATAACCTTTTATATAATATATGAAAAATACTTTAAGCTACAAACTAATAGTAGTTATTATTTGAAATATTATTATTGTTTGAAGTATAACTTGTTTCTGATATATCACCATCTGGTAGGTTAAATTCTTGGTTATTTCCTCCTCCGCTATAACCTCCTCCAGAACTTGTATTTGAAGGTGTGTTATTCTCTGATGTAAGTAGGTACGGAACTAACTGTCTATGCGGTTGAGTTGTATGTACTGCTCCTTCCATTGCTCCTTTAGTTGGATGTACGTGATAAAATCCTTTATAATCTTGATTAGAACCTTTAATTTTGAACCT
>Ga0222717_10001920_pt1 | contig 16518 bp, 9 predicted proteins | sample C33_18DmetaG_FD_165053 | JGI IMG/M metagenome (GOLD analysis project Ga0222717, IMG submission 165053) | Estuarine water microbial communities from San Francisco Bay, California, United States - C33_18D | ecosystem: Environmental > Aquatic > Marine > Unclassified | place: USA: California...
CAGATCGAGTCAAAAATATCGATGAGATGCGACGCTTGTGCGCCCTTGGTGTCGAACGCCGAAACGATGCCGCTGTGACAACGAACTGGCAGTTCTCTACCGCCGATGCTCGCACAAAGCTTCACCGACTTTATCCATCAACTCAATATTGATGCTCTACTAGGGCTGGACGGCAAGCTGCTCTGTTGCCAAGGGATAGACATCGCCGACTACGAAGCCTCAACTCACTCGCTCATGCCGGAAGGCCTGGAAATATTGATGCCAGTCGACGATTTTAGAAATCTTGTGGCGTTTTTGTCGTCACTCAAATGATACCCCATTGCCAGGTCGTGCTGTTGTCATCGTTCGAAGGGGTGTTCCGTCCGAAGGTCCTCTATTCTGAGGGAATAACTTTCTAGGTTTCCACGTCGTGCTACTTGGCTATATTGTCGGTAGTTATCCCCAATCTACGACCCCCATCTACATGTCTTTCAGTTGTTCTGCCTACGGGCACAGTCTTAGTTTATGCGTTTATCGAGTATGGAGCAGCCGTTTGGCCTACATGGCGAGCCTTTTGATTCTTCTTCTTCAACGCAGCCCGCTTGTGCGCGTGCTTGCTGATGGTCGGCTCCTTGCGGCGCCTCGGTTCGCGAACATCTTGAAGTTTACCAGCGTGAGTTCAGCGGTTCAGGTGACGGGCACGCATGCCGTGACGGGAGCGACCTGGCCTGAAATTACGCCGGTGTCGCCCTCGACAAACCCGGCGGAAGCACAAGTAGGAGAGCAATTCGCATGGGTATGGGGTGCCTTCACCCCGGGAAAGAAAGCCCGATCCTACCTGGTGGAGGGACTGCCTCCAGGAATCACTTACAACAATGTTGTTAGTTCGAGCAGTTTCGCCGCCATTCAAGGAACGCCAACCATGGCTGGTAGCTTCATGGTAGAGATTACCGCGTTTCATTTCGCTAATCTTGAGGGCGAAGCCTCTTCTGTGTATGAGTTGCTGCTCAATGTGTTAGGCGGTGCCGTTACGGCTCCGGTGATCAGCAAGTCTCTCGCCGATCAATTGGTCAAAGTGGGGGAATCAGTGACTCTAACCGTCGAAGCAGAGGGTGACGGCCTGACCTATGCATGGGAGAAAGACGGCGTACTTCTACCGGATTTTGATCAACCGCAACTTCAATTAGACAGTGTTGCCGCGGCGGATGCGGGGACTTACGCGGTGAAGGTCTTCAATGGCGACGCGCTATCCACCTCGACGGCCGAGATCAAAGTCATTGCTCAGGGAATTCCCATTCCAGCCGGACAAACCCTCTATTCCGTTTCGGCTCGCGACAACAGCTTGCGAGCGTTGGCTGCGGACGGCACAACAAGCAGTGCCATTCCCATCACGATGGAAGGACTGACCGTCACGGGCGGCATGGGATTGGCGCTTGATCCTATTTCTGGCCAACTTTACGTGATCCTCCGCCTGAGCGAACCGCCGAACGATGAGGTCGGCGATCGTGTCTTGGCCACGTTAGATCCTTCAAGCGGCCAGGCGATCCTTGTGGGCAATCCCGCAGCCGATCAACTCCTGAAGTTCTCCGACATTACCTTTGATAGCCAAGGGCAGCTCTACGGTGTTACTGGCAATGATCCGAACGCCGTTTCTCCGGAAAGTTTGTTCACCATTGACAAGGAGACGGCGGTAGCAATGGAATTCCTCCCGCTGGGCAATGGCGATCAGGGTGAAGCTCTCGCTTATGATGTCGAGCGAGGTCTACTCCTTCATGCGTCTGGTGGACCTCCGCCTGAAACGCAAGTGTTAGAAACAATCGATCCCGAGAGCAAAGCGATCACGCCTATTACGGTACAAGGCGGCTGGGGTGAAGGGAAAGCATTGTTTTACTTGGGAGTTGAACAGTATCTCGTCGCGGATGGAGATGCCTTTTATTTGGTTACGCCGGATGGGGCTATTGTCCCTGTTGGGTTGATTGATCACGTGACCAAGGGGCTAGCTCTGTTACCGAGTGCTGTTGAGAACAGCTTCGAGATTCTCCGTATTGAGCGGACGGAGGGGGGAGCCTTAATCGAGTTTTCCGCAGTTTCGGGCGATAACTATGTGATTGAATCCTCACAAGATCTCATCGAGTGGACGGAACGTCTCACGGGGACGGTGCCGGACGGTGAGACTGAAGTCGTCTTCACTGATGAGGAGGCCACTCCTGATCTTCCGAAACGTTACTACCGAGTCCGTCAATCATAGCAAGGCTCATGGTCAAACCGCATTACCGCTCCGTTCTTCGGCTGAACGTAGCCGGGCACGGTCAATGCACAGACCACCGGGAATCCAGAGGGGCCTCAAGAGGTCGCCTAGGCTGGGGTGGTGACTCACGCAGGTCGCCTCTCGTGCTAGAAGAACTTGCCTCAGGCTTGACGGAACGCTGACCCGGACGTCAAATCTGGATATGAGTAGCCCCTTCTTCCGAGTGTGTCTGTCCAGCACTGTGATTGTGCTGCTTGGATGTTCTGAGAAGAAGGAACCAGTGGTGGAGGCGGCACCTGAACCCGAAGCGGTTATTCAGGGAGAGTCTATTGTCGATGGGGGCGACACAAAAGAAACGGCGCGTTTGTGGAGCGATACGGTCAAGGCTCAGCTAGCCGCGATTTCATCGGGCATCGGGACCGATGGCGCGGAGGTGGCAACATTGTTTGGAGACACCTTTGATGCCAGCGATCTTCAGTCTCTTGATTCGACGGAGAGATATGAGGGGCAAGCCGTCAAGGTGGTGGAGTTGAGTGCGCCTGAAACCCTGGTCACTGCTGATCCCGGTTCTTTCCTCCAGAATCTTGGCGAACTGTTGTGCCTCAGCGCGAATGACGATGCGTCTGAAGCGCACTTCAAGCTTTATGGTATTGATAGTAAGGGGCGGCGCTTGACCACGCGGCAACGGTTGATGTCGCAGGGTATTCGGGAAGGGTACCGTGTGCGTTCTTATGGGGTGGTGGATGCGGTTTGGGAATTGCCTGACGGAGACGAAGGGGTGCCGCGTTTGCTGAGTTTCTCCATGCCGGCGCTGATTCAGAATGAACTCGTCTCTGAGTCTGCCATGTTTGAAGATGTTGCTGCGAGTGTCTTGGGGAAGAACGCTGCCTGGAGCGAGCAACTCCAGTTAGGCATGAATACGTGGAGGAGGAACTTGGACCGATCACTGAGTCCGGACTTTCTTGGGTATCATGGCGTGGCTATTGCCGATGTGGATGGCGATGACTTGGAAGATGTGTATCTTTGTCAGCCTGGAGGATTGCCCAATCTCTTGTTGAAACAGCAGGCAGACGGGACCTTGGTCGATATCTCAAAGAAGGCGCGTGTGGATTGGCTTGACAACACAACAGCGGCCTTGCTTGTGGATTTGGACAACGACGGCGACAAGGACTTGGCGTTGGCCACGAGAACAGCCTTTCTCATCTCGGAAAACAATGGGAAGGGAAGGTTCTCGTTGCGGGAACGCCTTTCTAATCTTGGTTCAGGCTATTCGCCAACGGCGGCGGATTACGACTTGGATGGCGATCTCGATCTCTTGATTCTCCGTTATGCGAGTGATAACAATAAGACAGGTGACTTTCCTACGCCGCATCCGTTTCACAGCGCTCGCAATGGCGGGGCCAACGTGTTGCTCCAGAACCAAGGGGACTTTGGCTTTCTCGATGTGACCGATGATGCTGGGCTCGGCGTGGAGAATTACCGTTTCTCCTTCGCCGCGTCTTGGGAGGACTTCGACAATGATGGTGATCTCGATGTCTACATTGCGAACGACTTTGGACCGAATCAGCTCATGCGAAATGAGGGGACGCATTTCATCGATGAATCGAGTGGCAGCGGGTCGCAAGACTGGGGCTTTGGCATGTCGGCGACATGGGGCGACTATGATCGGGACGGTGCGATGGATCTCTATGTTTCTAGCATGTTTTCCAGTGCGGGGAATCAGATTGTGGCTCAGTCAGACTTCAATCCGACGATGCCAGAAGAGACGCGAAAAAAGTATCTCAAGATGGTGCGGGGGAACTCGCTGATGCGCAATGCGGGCGGGGGACGCTTCCATGACGTGACTAACCCCACAGCTGAAGGCTTTGCCGGTTGGGCCTGGGGCTCCAAGTTTGCAGACTTGAACAACGATGGCTGGGAGGATCTTTATGTGGCCAATGGTTACATTTCCCAACCTGACACGGAAGACTTGTGAATGTTCTTCTGGAGGCGGGTCGCGCCTCAAATACCGGAAGAAGGGCTGAAGCCCACGGCGACGCCAGGCTACACGCGGAACTTTCGAGATCTCAATGACAAGGTTGCGCAAGGCAAGTCCTTTAGTGGCTATGAGCGGAATCCGCTATTCATGAACTTGGCGGGCAAAGGTTTCTCTGAAGTGGCGGGACTGTTTGGCGTTGACTATGACGACGATGCCAGGGCTGTCGCTGTTGTCGATTGGGACCGCGACGGTGATCTCGATCTTTGGGTGACGAATCGCACGGCACCTCAGGTGCGATTGTTGAAGAATAACCAGGGGGCTCCAGGGACGTCAGTGGCTATTCGGTTGATAGGAAATGGGACCACGACGAATCGGGATGCCATCGGTGCTAGACTCACGCTAACCCAGCCGACCGGTAGCCAGATCCGCACGGTGCACGCGGGCGACGGCTTTCTGGCGCAGTCGAGTTCCTGGACACATTTCGGTGTCGGTGAATCTAGCAAGGATAAACTCGACTTAAGTGTGCGTTGGCCGGGAGGTGACACGGAGTCGTTCACTGGTTTGGAGTCTGGAATGCGTTATTCCATCACTCAAGGTTACGGAAGTGCGACCCCGGCGGACCGTGCAGCAGCGACCATATTAGGGGGGGCCGAAGAAGAGGCGGCCGCGGCTCCGGTGAAGCGCGGCTTCTGGGTAGCAAACCAGGTGCCGTTTCCTGAACTTACATGCACCGATAGCAAGGGCGTTGCCCGTAAGACGACCGACTTTATTGGCAAGCCGGTGTTGATCAATCTGTGGGCGACATGGTGTCAGCCATGCCTTGCCGAGTTGGCTGAATTAGGGAAACACGGCAACGACTTGCTTGCCCAAGGAGCAATGATGCTCGCGCTCAATGTCGATGGACTGGCGGTGGATGGCGGAACCGAGTCCAATGCGAATCCTGAGGAGGTGCTAGCGGAGATTGGCTACGGCTTGCCTTATGGCACGGCGCGGCAGGAGAATCTTGCCAAGGTTGAGCTGCTCATAAAGTATCTGACGTCGCGCCGAATGCCCCTCTCCATTCCCACGAGTTTCCTTGTCGATGCCAAAGGGAACATCGCTGCCGTGTATTTGGAGCCGGTCGGTTGGAACCGAGTGTCAGCGGACCTAGCATTGCTAAATGCATCACCGGCGGAGCAGCTCAAGCGCGCTACGCCGCGAGCTGGGCGTTGGTTTATGGATCCGCGACAGGTAAAACGCGATTCCTACCTCAGTGACTATGCGACGCTTTTTGCCAAGAACGGATTTCCTGAGGAATCTCAGAGGCTCTATCAGTTAGCGAAACCTAATCAGGCTGACCAGAGTGCACAGGAGGTCTACAACCAAGCGAAGTCTGCCTCACAACAGGGAAAAACGAAGGAGGCGATGGATTTTTATCGTAAGGCGATAGAGTTGGACCCGGATTACGGGCAAGCGTTAACCGGATTGGGCGCCATGCTGCTCATGCAGAAGAACCTCGACGAAGCGCAGCCACTTTTTGAGAAAGCCTTGAGTATTGACCCCAACCACGCCACTGCCCTGGTCAATCTAGCGATGATCGATCAAGCGAAAGGGGATAGAGATGGTGCCCTTGCCCGTCTGCAGAGAGTCATCTCGAGAAATCCCGAGTATGTGGAAGCGCACCTGAATATAGGATCACTGCTAGCCTCGATGAAACAGCATGAGAAGGCGATCATCCATTTATCCAAAGCCGTCCAGCTCAGTCCGAACCGTCTCCACGCTCACCTTAATTTGGCGTCGGTCTACCTGGAGACCCAGCAGTGGGCCAAAGCTGAAGCGGGCTTCCGTGCCGTCTTGAAACTAAATCCCCGCACGGGGCACGCTCACTATGGGCTTGGTTTGTTGCAGGCGAAGAAGGAACGGCATGAAGATGCCGTCGTCTTCTTCAAAAATGCGATCGCTCTCGGACGAAAGAATCCCAAGACCTTCACGGAATTAGGGCGTTCGTTGCTCGCGACTGGCGACAAAGCTGGGGCAATGGAGGCACTGAAGGCAGCTCTCCAGCTAGACCCAGACAGCGAGGCAGCGAAACGAATACTGCGAGAAGTTGATTTTCCAACCGAATAATCTGATTTTAAGGGATTATTTAGGCTTGCCGATAAATTGTTCGAGAGCGAACATTGAGGTGACACGTGTGCAGTGGCATACACACGCGTCACCTCAATGTTTGAACCCACCACGGGACCATCCCCAACCCTCTAACAAACCTACAATGATATCTAAACCAACACGTCTACTCGTCTTGGCTGTGTCTTTGCTCTTCCCTTTGGGGGCGCAAGCGCAGAACTTCAACGACATTGAACCGGGTAAAGATACCTACTCTGCAAACAAGACCGTCAATCCCATCGTCATTGACGGGGATCTCTCTGAGTGGACTGGGGCCGAGATTCTAGCAGATCCCCGGTTCTATATTCCGAAATTTTCCGGTTCCGACGTTAATGTGGACGGTGAGTTGGTGAACTTCGAGATCCTTGGAAATGGTGATTGGACGGGGCCTGATGATCATACTTCTGCTGTTCGCGTTCTTTATGACGACGACAATGTCTACTTCGGTTTCGTGGTCACGGATGAGTATCACGAGAATGCGGCCAACAGTGCGTGGAACGGTGACTCCGTTCAGCTCATGGTGGCTGATGGAGCGCGCGCAGCCCAGGTGGCGCTCTACAACTATGCCCTCGGTGGCGTGGAAGGCGATCTAGCAGACGAAACGATCGTCAACCATGAAGCGAGGCCAGAGGGCGGCGAGGATACGGAAGCTATCGTTCTACGTAATTCCGAAACCAAGCGCACGATTTACGAAATCAAGCTTCCCAAGTCGGCCATGGGGCTTGAGTCGCTTACACAGGGCGTTCAGTTTGGCCTGGGAATGGCCATTAATGATGGCGATGAGGCAACGCCCGGGCAGAAAGGTTGGGGTGGCCTTGGTGCCCATTCCATCGTCTTTGGTAAGACTCCCTCAGAAACAGCGTTAGTGACACTAGCGGCTCCTACGGTGGAACGAGAGCGGGTGCAAGGCAACGACATCGAGCCGGGCAAAGAATTCTATACGGCCATCAAAGCGGCAGAGCCCATCGTCTTGGATGGAGATCTGTCAGAGTGGCGAGCGGCGCAGTTACTCGCGGATCCGCGATTCTCGATTCCGAAGGGCTCGAAGGCCGATGGGGAATTGGTCAACTTTGAGATCCTTGGAGATGGAGATTGGACGGGCGCAGACGATCACACATCCGCGGTGCGGGTGGTGTATGATGACGACAACGTCTACTTCGGTTTCGTCGTGACAGATGAATATCACGAGAATGCAGCGAATAGTGCCTGGAACGGTGATTCGGTACAGCTCATGGTGGCCAATGACGCGCGCGATGCGCAGGTGGCGCTTTACAATTATGCGCTTGGTGGTGTTGAGGGAGACATTGGCGAAATCATCGTGAACCATGAAGCCCGGCCCGATGGTGGCGACGATACCGAGGCGATTGTCTTGCGGGATGAGGAGAACAAGCGGACCACGTATGAGATTAAGCTACCGAAGTCAGCGCTAGCGATTGAGGAGTTGAAGGGCGGTGTTCAGTTTGGTCTGGGTATGGCCATCAATGATGGTGACGAGTCCACTCCAGGTCAGAAGGGCTGGGGAGGTCTAGGTGCGCACTCCATTGTGTTCGGCAAGACTCCTGGAGAGACTGCGCTGGTGACACTGGCCACGGCGAACGACATCGAGCCTGGCAAGGAATACTATTCAGCTGATCTCCCTCCGGGCGAGATTAATGTGGATGGTGAACTCAATGATTGGGGAGGTGTGCCTGTTCTCGCTGACCCCCGTTTCGCGATTCCAAAGGGAACCACGAGTCGCGCGGATAACGCTGATCTTGTCTTGTTCGAAATCCTGGGGGACGGGGACTGGACGGGGCCAGACGATCACACGTCGACGGTGCAAATCGCGTATGATCCTGACAATGTCTACTTTGCTTTCGTGGTCACCGATGAATACCATGAGAACGCGGCGAATAGCGCCTGGAATGGAGATTCCATTCAGCTCATGATCGCAAATGAAGATCAAGATACTCAGGTGGCCCTCTACAACTATGCGTTAGGTGGTACGGAAACGGAGCTTGGTGAGATTATCGTGAATCACGAAGCGCGACCCGAGGGTGGCGCTGATACGGAAGCGATTGTCACCCGGAACGTGGAAACCAAGCGCACGACTTACGAGATCAAATTGCCGAAGTCCGCAATGGGACTCGATGAGCTTGGACCGGGCACTCAGTTCGGGCTTGGTATGGCGATCAATGATGGCGACGAGGCGACTCCTGGACAGAAGGGATGGGGTGGACTCGGTGCTCATTCCATCGTCTTCGGGAAAACGCCATCTGAGACCGCGCTGGTGACCTTAGGGGTGATTGGAACTGGTGATGATCCGTGTTTCGCTTCGTCTATCACAACGCCGAAAGACAACACGCCGGGAGTCTTCTCCTTCCGCGGAAACGATTTTGAAGACTGTGTCCATGATACGGCTGTTCTGCGCATCGACGGACAGGAAGTTGAGCTTGTGGCGACCGATGCAGGGCTCGGTGCGACGGATTATACTCACACGTTCCCATCACCTTTCGCGGGCGGGACGAAGCACACCTTTACCGTCGAGTTGCTCGATGCGAATGGGAAAGTGGTCTTCACGGAAACGGGACCTTGGACGGCTCCGACCTTCAAGATCTTCAAGCCTGAGGAGCGTGTTCGTCGGGTGGACGACACGAAGCCTGGCTTCCTTTGGAGAGTGTTCCAAAACTCTACTTACTCATCGAAGTCGTTGACTGAGACGGAGCTCGCTTTGGCTGGTGAGCTGATTGATCCGATTACCGGGGACGCGATTACGGATAACCTTGCTGATCCAGGTCAGGTAGGTGCTGCGGAAGCGGCTGGCGAGTCGGTGGGCGATCTGTTCGAGTTTGAGATCTCTGGTGTGATCAATCTTCATGCTAGTGCCGATGGAGAGATTGGTGGCGGGAACTTTGTTCCTGATGAGCAAATGCCAGGACTTCCAGGTGATGAAGAGGACGGCGGCGATGGTCGGGCCGGAGCACGCATCGAGATTCTCACCTATGTTGACCTTCCCGCCGGTAGAACGACACTTGGTGTGCATGGCCAAGGTTCGAATGGCTTCCGGATGGAGGGTGGACCCTTCGACAATAACGAAGTCATGGGCGAGTTCGTTCCGAATCAGCAGCAGTGGGAGCGTTTCTTTAAGTGTGATGTTTCCGAAGCTGGAGTCTACCCTGTCAGAGTGGTCTACTTCAATAATGGAGGAGGCGGATCGATCGAGATCTTTAGCGTGAATGATGCGGGAGAAAAGATCCTCCTAAACGATATCGCCAATGGTGGTCTTGCGACCTATCGTTCTGCGCCTGAGGAGTTCAACATCACAGAGATCAGCCGCGATGGTGGGAATGTCTCACTCTCGTTCCAGTCGAAGGTCGGCGGTTACTACGCAGTCGATACCTCGACGGACCTGGTTAATTGGGAAGCCATCGTGACTCAAATTCCTGATGGTGGCGCAACGACGGAGTCCACGTCTTACACGGATTCTGGTGTCCCTGCAGACACTACTGAACTCTACTACCGAGTCCGTCAGGTGGCGCCACCAGCGATCTACTTCACCGACTTTGAAGGTGAGAATGGCGCGGAAGGTTGGACCGTGGAAACGGACAGTGGATCGACCGAGTGGGAACTTGGCACGCCGGCCGTCGATGGCCTTATGGCGGCAGCGAGCGGTACCCAAGCGTGGGGCACGGATCTTGATGGAAACTACACCTCTGAGTTTAATCTCACCCGGCTGCGTTCTCCTGTCATTGACGCAAGTGTCAAGACGGCACCGAAGTTGAGCTTCAACTACTTCATCGATTCAACGATCGATGTTGAAGGTGGTCAGCTTAGATTCCTTGATGAGAGTGGTGAGCCTCTATGGGTACAAGAGGGTGAAGATATCCTCAGTGGTCAAGTTGGCGGTTGGACCCCATTCAGTATCCGCTTCCCATCGGATGCCCGCGGTGTGCCAGTGATTATTGAGTTTGCCTTCCTGACGGATGACGACGGTGACGTCGGAGCCGGTTGGTATATCGACGATGTGAAAGTCGACTAGCAAACAAACAGAAGTTAATTTGAAAATAACACCTCGGTGCCAATTGGTGCCGGGGTGTTGTTGTTTGGGGGGCATAGATTTTAGACAGAATTACAGAATTACAGAGTTCAAGGAATTAACAGAAGCTCAAGCAACAGGCATGGCCAATGGCCAAACCCCGTCGCTACTAGCCACATGATGAAAGGGTTCTGATGGAGGCGGGAACATGAAAACTCGGCCCCGGCTTCCTTCTGTCAATTCTCCCAATTCTGAAATCCTGTCTAAAAAGTCACTTCGCCTGAGCGACCTGATTCCAGGCGCTCTTTGGCAGGCTGCTAGCATTGAACCATTCGGTGGCTGCTTGTTGGTCTTGCTGATAGAATTGTTTGCCAGCACGAATCATGGCAGATTGGCGCATCCCTTCAGAAGTGATCTCAGCGGCCCAGGTTACGGCAGCTTCGCCATCCTGATGGGCGAGCCCGCTGATGAAACCGTTGATAGCGAAATTGCGATCGCCTGAGGCCGGCATGTCGAGGATGTCCTGGACCGCTTGATGAGGTTCCTCGGCCCCCCTGAATCCGTAGATGGCACTGAGCGCATCCTGTTTGGCGAGGCTTGGCCCGAGTGATTCTACCCAGTCGTTTGCGGTCTGCCAGTCGCCCCATTCGCGGACGACTTCACCAAAGAGGCGAGAGTTCTGATCTTGCCCCACGAACTGTTTAGCCCAATCGGCGGCCTCAGCGGGGGCTTTGTTTGCGTACTCGTGGGCGACCCGCCGCAGGGCGGAAGCTTGGAATGGTCCAGAATCAAGCCCCTCTGCCCAGGCGATACCGTCTTCAAAGCCCGCGGTGCTGAGTACTTCGTGCGCGAGTCGGCCAATATGTCGTGCAGCACTGGGAACGCGATCTTCAGCCAGCTGACTGACATAGTCTGTGGCAAAACCGATATCGTAGTCCGTGAGGCCTTCGATCAAGCGACTCGTCATGTGGAATCTTTGGGAACCGTCGAATCTGTTCAGCAGATCGATCGCCATCTCGGGCTCTGAACTGGCGAGACCAGGCATCATGTTGCTGGCAAAGCTTCTTCGATATTTCTGATCGATCTCGTCAAGATGGGCCAATGCTGTTTCTGGGTCATTGGCGCCCCAGGCATAGTCAAAAGCTCGCCACTGTTCGCCGTTGGCACCATTCTCATGCAAAGCAGAGCGCATCATCATGGCTTGCTCTCTCGTGAAGGTGTCCGACTGCATTTCTTTCAGCAGCCGATCAAAGGCCTTTCGCCGCTCGATTGGATTCGAAGACTTGGTGGCGGCGATCGCCAACTCATTGATCTGGGATTCTGTAAGAGGAGCGGGAGTCTTGCCAGTGCGAGGCTGCGGTGAGCTGCCAGTGGTAGTCGACGGGATGACGTTGGCGCTGTCGTTTTCAGCATTGTCTTGGTCTTCTAAAGCGATTACCGGCGCCGAGCTCTTAGTGCCATGAATCGGGGTGTTTGCGAGACCTGAAAGCCTGTCAGCGTGGCTGGTCGATCTCAGCTGGTCGAGAGGGGCTCCACGACGCGCAAGTTGCGAACCCGCCACAAACAACATTCCGGTGACGAGCAACCAGGAGCCATGGGTGGTGAATGATCGATTCATCGGTCTTGCTGGGCTAAATTAGCGTTGGCGTTTGTCTTTTGGCGGATTGAGAAAGGCTTGTTGCACGTTCTCTGGTAACCCCGCGTTCGCGGCCCAGTCTGCTGCAGCCTCAGCGTCTTTGCGTGCCCAGGCCCGTCCGATGTGTAATATGGATTCATGGCGTTGGCCTTCGGAAGTAATCGTTTCTGCCCATACAAGGGCCGCAGTGGGATCTTCCCAGGCGAGCCGACTACTAAAACCGGTGATGGCGGCATTTCTCGCGGGAGAATCTGGCATGGTCGATAGATACTCGCTTGCGGCAGCGGGATCACGATGGGTCCAATCTGACAAGGTACGACGCAGACCGGCATTCTGCCCGTGGCTTGTGGGTAGAGCGGAAAGCCACTCCAGAGCGGCTTTTGGATCGCGATGGGACCAGTTGGCTCCTACTTCACCAACGATCGCAGCGGTCGCACGGTCTTTGGCAAACTTGCTTGCCCAAGCGGCTGCCTCGGTTGGGTTTTCGTCGACGTAGCGCTCAGCCATGCGCCGCAGAGCGACAGTTCTCGCATTACCCTTAGGTAAGGTCTCTGCCCAATCGACAGCAGTCGATGGTTTGCTAGATCGCATGACGGCATCGGCGACGGTGTGCATGAGCCCGGGTGCAGCTTTGTTGCCGCTTTCGGTCAATTCATGAATGAACTCGCTGGCGGTGTTAGGGTTATTGTCTGCTAATCCTTTTACTAAACCGCGCATCAAATGTTCGCGTAAGCGATCCGGTTGAATCTTCCGGTCTTTAAGCAAGAAATCGAAGTTCGGATCGTTTTCGATTCTGAGCGTGTTAAACCAAGCAAGTGCTTCAGAAGGATTGCCGCTCGCCCATCCTGCCAAGGCTGGCGACATGTCATCTTCAGGCGTGCTCGCACCAAACACCGCTGCCTGCTCACCATCGGTTGCGCCCCAGGCATAGTGAAATTCTTGGAACTCAGAACTCCGGTGGTCCAAGTGCGCGATCTGTTCACGTATGAGAAGAGCATTCTCCGAAGTAAGCCCTTCGAGCAGCTTTGAGAAAGCGAGCCGACGTTCAATTGGACTAGCGGCTTTGCGAAAGGCCTCTCCCAGCGATTTGATGTCACGTTCAGTGATCGCTAATGATGTGCCGCCTCGGGAAGTAGAATCTACTTCTGAGCTTTGTTTCCGAAATCCCACTAGAGAATCGTCGCTTTGATCCAAGCGCGATTGAGATTGGAGAGAGCCACCTGCTTGTGGCGCAAACACTCGGTAGCCAATGACGAATGACGTCATTGCGACTAGGCACCAGGTTCCATGAAGTATGATCGGCTTGTTCATCGGTGTTTTGAGAGTTCGATCCGGAGGACTCTGATACCTCAACGATCTCCCAATTGCCAACCTCCAGCAACTCTGAATCCTCCGCCTCAAGAAAGGTCTGGCCCTAGCTCTAAGGGCGGTCCTCTGTGTCCAGGAGAGTCTTGCCATCAGCGGATTTGACCCGGATTTCCACCCTGCGGTTCTCACGGCGCCCAGCGTCTGTGCTATTGTCTGCGATGGGTTTGCTCTCACCGAAACCGGCGGAGCTGAGTTGTTTGGGGGCGATGCCGCTCGCGGTGAGGAAGTCGAGGAGGCGTTTGGCTCGCTGTTCGCTCAGTGTCTGATTGCGCTCCTCTGAACCTAGAGTGCAGGTATGCCCACTAATCTCGAAAGAAGCGTTCGGGTAGATCTGGAGGATCTTCTGGGCTCGGGCGAGTACGCGCGCTTGCTCTTCGTTGATCTGTGAGGAATTCAACTCGTAGCGAATGGGATCGATCTGCAAGAAATCTCCCTGCATCAGCGTCTGAGCATGGCGAGCGGTGGCGATCTCTGCCTGAAAGGCGTTCTGTTTCGTTTGGAAAGCATTACGTTCTTGTTGCCATGCTTTCTCCTTCTGATTGAGCCCCGTTCGAAGCTTGGTAAGCTCTACTTCGCGATCGGTTAGGCGCTTCTCTAGATCTGCTAGGAACTCCTTGGCTTGATTTGCATGCTCTTGCTCGGCAAGTTGGCGTCTTTCTTTATCAGATGCTGCCAAGTTTGCCAATTGAGTTAGACGCATGATGTCTTGGCGGAGGCGCTCGGTTTCCTCCCTATAAGCGTTGGATATCTTCAGTGCATCCGATAGGGCATATTCAAGATCAGCGTTACCAGTTTCATTGGCGTTGGCGTTCTTGGCGTGAAGCTCGGCTTCGAGCAGAGACTTTTGAAGAGTAGCTTTGCTTAGGGCATCTTCCAACGTTTTTAGACGTTGGTTCTGGGTTTTGAGTTCGCGCAGTCGTTCAGACAGAACAGCTATCCGCTGATCTGCTAGGGTGAGGCAGGAGTCGATCTGTTTGGCTGCTTCTTGATGGGGGGTGAGGTCTTGGCCGTCGCAAGGCGTGGGGCAGACATACAGGACCAGCAATGCTCCGCAGAACGACGGAACAGGTTTCATGGTCAGATGATGGATAGAATCTCTTGTGGCTAGTTCTCGAGACTAAGAGATTCAAGATCGACGAGTTGTTCTTGCAGCTTGCAGGCCTTCTTTTGAGATGACTCAAGATCCGTACGAAGTTGTTTCAGTGCCTGCAAGAGAGACTGGCGAGCCCTGGCTTCAGCGTCTCTGGATTCTGCAGTTTTGCTGAGCTTGGAAGACGTTGCCTTCTCTCGCTTGTATGTGGCTTGAAGTGCTTCCTCCTTTTCTTTGAGGGCTTTCTCAAGTTGCGCGAGTCGAGCGTCACGCTTCTCAAGCTCGCTCCTATAGTTGGTGCTTTCGCGGGCCAGAGAGGCTTGGAGCAGGTTGACGGACTCTTTGGCGAACCGGTCCTGCTCACCTTTTGAGGTGATCCGGTACTGAGCAAACTCATTGCGAAGGATGGTGAGATTGTCATGCAGTTCTTCACGCTCCATGAGGATCTCATTGAGCCGATCTTTCATCTGATCGGACGACTTTGCGAGTCGGGCGGCGACTCTTGCTTGAGCGGTTTCTGCTTGTTGTTTCTCATTGAGCGTCTTGCGAGCTGCGGCGAGTTCCTTTTCAATCTTTGGTAGTTTATTTGCCTTGGTTTTGAGGCTAGCGAGCTGACCTTTGAGGCGAGTGAGCGATTTCTCGGCCGCGAGTTTGCTTTTTCGGTAGGAGTCGCGCTCCGATTCGGCCTTCTTCATGGCTGCAGCAACTGCTTCGTAACGTTTGCTCTGTTTATCGAGTTCGATTTGGAGTGAAGTCACCTTTGCTTGGCATTTGTTAGCCGCTTCTCGGGATAACTTAAGAGAGGCGAGTGTGTTTTTGAGAGTGCTTTCACGCTCTGCAAGCTGAGTGACCCCGAGTGTGAGCTTTTCCTGGTAGCGACTACCAAGAGCCTTGGCTTCGTTAGCCACTCGAAGTGTGGCCTCCATCGCTTTCCTTGTTTGCCGGAGTTCGCCCTCGGCCTTCGTCGCGCGCTTTTCCCATCTGGAGATGTCGTTCGCTGCGGCGAGTAGCTTGTTAGATTCGTCTGCGGCTTTCTTGGTGGAGGCGGCGAGCTTGGATTCGAGGTCTTTTAGTTCGGAGCGATTCTTGGTCTCCCGTTTCTTCATTGACGCGAGTTCTTGGCGCACCTGCTCCATCTGCTTCTTGACGTCACCTAACTGATTTTTCGTCTTCTTGGCGTCATTCTGCGCAGCGAGTTTCTCTTTCTTTGCATTGCGAATGACCTCAGCGAGTTCCTTGGCCTTGGAGCTGGCTTTGGTTAGACATTTGTCGATTTCAGCGATGGCAGCTTCAGAGGAACTCGCATCTGATTGCTTCTTTCTACTTTCAGTCGTCACAGGGACTACCTGGACGCGCGGTGTGGGCGCCTGAGCCCCAATCCCGTTCGGCTTGGTGTTGGAAACTTCGGCAAGAAGGGCCGAGGTGGGCCAAGCGGCAGCGCTGGCAGACAAGAGAATTCCTAGCAATTTATTCATCACGATTGGGATAGTTCTAGATCACCGTACGCCTTTCTTTAAGCATTTGGCTGATTACATTCAATGATTGAATGTCATTGAAGGTAGGTAGTTGCAGTCATTGATCGACTTCAGGTTGACTGGAATCCGCACCGATGGATGGATTTAGATATGAATTGCCAAATGTTTTTAAAATTTATTTTGTTGTTGATGGTGTCTGTGTGGATGGTGCAGGTGGGATTTGGGGAGTGGAACGCGTCGGAGGACGTCGCTAGCGTCGTTGCAAGTGGGTCGGGGCGCGAAGCTTTGGTCAAGGGCTTAAGTGAGCTTGAGGGAGACTCCCTGAAGGCTGAGTCAAAGCTGATTGAACGCTTACTTCCCGGTGGTGATCTTGCCACTTGGATGTCTCCTGAGCAGCAGGTGGTGATGATGAAGACTTGGGCGAAAGCTAAGGTGCCTGATCAATCCATGGCCTACCGTCTCTGGCGGATTCATCAGCTAACACCAAGCGACGATTTAAAGTTAGGTGCGTTGGACGTTTTGAAAGGGCTGCCGGCCGAGGTTTTGCCGAGCGATGCGGCAGGACTCTTTGCGGCTGGTTCGGC
>Ga0222717_10001921_pt1 | contig 16508 bp, 25 predicted proteins | sample C33_18DmetaG_FD_165053 | JGI IMG/M metagenome (GOLD analysis project Ga0222717, IMG submission 165053) | Estuarine water microbial communities from San Francisco Bay, California, United States - C33_18D | ecosystem: Environmental > Aquatic > Marine > Unclassified | place: USA: California...
TTATTTAGAAACTTCCGCAAAAAACAATGATATTGGATTGTTGTATGAACCTGCGTTACCTGACGGAAGCATCGTTAAATCACGCAAAGGAGTAGGAAGTTATACAATGGTATTCCGAGGAGTATCTGCACACGCAGGTAGAGCATTTAATGATGGATTAAACGCATTTTATGGAGTATCTGATTTTATATCTTGGTCAAAGAATATGATGGAAATCAATAAAGACTTGATTATCAATCTTGGCAAAGTAGAAGGTGGAGGACCAAATAATGTTGTACCTGATTTGGCAATTGCAAGATTCAATGCAAGAGTGTCCACGAAAAAACAAAGAACCGAGTTTGAACATCAGTTAGAACTTTTTAATCGTGAAATGCGTAAAAAGTATCCTGGTACAGAACTTCATGGAAAATTTACAAGTCCACCGAAACCATATTCTGCAAAAGCAAAACAAATTGTAAATGGTTTGCAGAAGTGTGCGAAGCAGTTGAATATGCCAAAAATAAAATTGGTTGCAACTGGTGGAGCAAGTGATGGAAATAAATTAAATGGATTCGGTTTGCCTAACATTGATTCACTTGGTCCTATCGGAGATGGAATGCATAGTCGCAATGAATATGTGTTAATAGATTCAATAAAACAACGAACAAAGTTATCTGCGTTATATTTATTTAATATAACAAAAGAGTAATAAGATGAGTGATATAAAAGAAAATAAAACAATTTTCCAAATTTGTATAAATCTAAACGATGATATAGAAGAATTAAAAGCATCAAGAAAAAAACTTTTAGATTTAAATCCAACTTGGAATCATTTATATATTCAAAGTCAAGATCAGTTGGATCAAATCATGATTGATAATTTTCAAAAATCAAACGATGAATTTGAAAATAATATATACAAACTATATTGTGAGATTCCAAATCTTGTTCATGGAAGTAGCAAGACACGCAAGATTAATGATCCTGTTGAAAAAGAACGAATTCGTTTAATTTGTGCGTTGGTCTCACGTACAGATATATTCCGTCTGGGGATGCTTTACAAGTTTGGAGGTTTATATTTTGATTTAAGTTCACAACTCGAATGTAATATAGATTCTAAACTTTCCGATTATGATTGTGCGTTTATCAGAAGTCCTGCTGAAATTCATAGCAGTTTTATTTACGCAAAAAGAAAGCATCCTGTAATTAAAAAAGTATTAGATATGGCACTACACAGAGGACTAATTGAAAAGTGTGGTAGTCAGATGTTATTAGCTGGTCCAAATTGTATTACCGAAACAATCCAGGATATACCAAAAAACAAGTTAGTTGAATATAAAACTAAAGTTTTTGAAGAGAGTGGTTGGGGGAAAGAAGTAGGTTGGCGGATGGATTCAAATTGGAAAAAAGATCTTCATAAGCAACCACTTAATGATCCTAATAAAAAAATCAACAATCATTGGCTTTTTGATTATTAATATAATACAAATATTTTAAAATTTGTCTACGATATATTTATAATATTATGTGGTACAACGATTTTTTTACAGACAAAACAACAAACGATGCAAAACAAATTTTATTAAAAGAATATATTAAGTCCGTAAAAAAACTAAAACACACACCACCAACTGCACCTAAAAAAATAACCGAGGAACTACTAGAACGATTTAAAAATGTTCGTGGTGGTGGATTGGTATTTCCGTATATTGGAACAGGAAAAGGATACGGATGTTTAACTGAACTCACCGATGGTTCTGTAAAATATGATATGATTGGTGGCATCGGTGTAAATTATTTTGGACACGGGGATGAAAAAATTGTAGAAGCAACTTTAAATTCTGCATTTAGTGATTGCGTAATGCAAGGTAATCTTCAACAAAACGAAGAATCGTTAAGTGTGTTAGAGAAATTTAAACAAGTTGCGAATTTACACGGAGCAAAACTTGATCATGTATTTTTAACAACAAGTGGAGCAATGGCAGTTGAAAACGGAATCAAAATGGCATTTCAAAAAAAGTTTCCTGCTGATCGTATTCTTGCATTTGCAAATTGTTTCCACGGAAGAACAACAGGTGTTTCACAAATCACAGATAAACCATATTATCGTGAAGGATTGCCTGATACACTTAAAGTTGATTATATTCCGTTTAATGCAGAGTCAGCAGTAAAGCATCTTGAAAAGCATATAGCAAGACATCCTGGTAAACATTCATGTATGGTTGCTGAACTTATTCAAGGAGAGGGTGGGTTTAATGTGGGAGATAAAAAGATTCTACATGATATTGCAAAATGTCTTAAAAAACACGATATACTTTTCTTTGTAGACGAAGTACAAAGTTTTGCACGAACATATAAACCATTTGCATTTCAAATGTTTGAATTGGATGAATATGTTGATTTGGTTTGTGTAGGAAAAAGCACACAAGTATGTGCAACGATTTTCAAAGAAGAAGTTAAACCAAGACCAGGATTAGTTTCACAAACCTTTACAGGAGCAACTTCTTCATTGTTTGCAGCCGATGTAGTTTTAACGGAAGTTCTTAAAGGTAAGTTTTATGATACCGACAAAAAGCACGGAACGAATCATGAGTATTTTGATTATCTGAAAAAAGAATTAAGTGACTGCAAGCATATTTCTAATATCGGTGGTATTGGTGCGATGTTTGCATTTCAAGTATTTGATGGAACTCCTGATGTTACCATGAAAGTGGTTCACAAACTTTTTGAAAACGGAGTGATTTCATTTATCGCAGGAAAAAATCCAACGAAGATTCGTTTTCTTTTTCCGACACCTGTGATAAGCAAAAAAGATTTAAAGGCAGTTATTAAAATTACCAAGGATACCTTGAAAAATTATGAAATTAAATAATTGTATAAGATAGAAATAAAGGAATAAAATTATGAATATATTATTTTTTGGGGATTCGCACACACGATATTATATAAAAGATGGAGCAAATAAAATTCAAAATGAAATAAAATTTGATGTTTGTTTGGTTGGTGGTGCTACTGCTCAGGGTGCAGTCAATCCAAATAGTAAAACAAAGGCATTATCAATTTATCGTGAAACTCTTGAAAGAAAGAAGAATGACAATTATGATTATTTTGGAATAATGCTTGGTGAAGTCGATTGTGGATTTGTTATATGGTATCGTGCAAAAAAATATAATAAAACTATACAAGAACAAATAATGCTTGCAGTAAATAATTTGGAAGAATTTCTTAAAAATAATGTCGAGAAAGTTTTTTCAAAAGATAAAATTGTCGTAGTTGGTGCTACTCTTCCTACCATAAATGATAATACAGATAAAAAATTTCTGAATGGTGCAAGAAGTGAAGTTGATGCAAGTTTACGAGAAAGAATAGATTGCACATTTGAGTATAATAAGCAACTTTCTATTATGGCAGAAAATAACAATTATCAGTATTTTGATATTACGAAAGAAACATTTGATCAAGAAAATTATTGTGTTTTTCCGCAATTTTTAAATAAAGATCCATATGATCATCATTTTGATTCAAAATCAGTCGCACCTCTTTTTGTTGATAAGTTTAAAAAATTATGAAAAAGCAAAAAAAAGAGTATGATAGTTCGTCAGATAAATGAAAATGATCTAAACGGATTATTGAATCTTGCTAAAAAAGCAGGTACGGGAATAACAACTTTGCAGAACGATAAATCTCTGCTTCAAAAAAGACTTGAGCATACATTGTATTCGTTTGAGAAATCGGTGGATTCTCCTGAAGGTGAAAGTTATTTGTTCGTCATGGAAGATAACAACGAGTTGGTAGGAATTTGTGGTATCATCAGCAAAGTCGGTGGATTTGAACCTTTCTACACATATGTCACAGATACGGAAGTCCATGAAAACAAGGAACTTAAAATCAAAACTTCAAACGAAGTTTTGCGTTTAGATAAAAAGCATTCTGGTCCTACTGAAATCGGAACTTTATATTTGCTTCCAAAAGCAAGAAAAGGAAACGGAAAGTTGCTTAGTTATTCACGATTTCTTTTTATGGCGGAATATCTTGATCGTTTTGAAAAAGAAGTAATCGCAGAAATGCGTGGTGTAGTTACTACAAGAGGTCATAGTCCTTTTTACGAGTATTGCATGAAACACTTTCTTAAAATAGATTATACGAATGCAGATTATCTTAGTATGAAGAACAAGCAGTTTATAGAAGACCTCATGCCAAATCATCCTATTTACATAAATCTTCTTCCAAAGCACGTTCGTGATGTTCTTGGTAAAGTTCACAAAAATACAGAACCCGCAATGGGAATGTTGAAGAAACAGAACTTCAAGTTTAACGGAGAAATAGATATTTTTGAAGCAGGACCAACTTATTCGTGTGAAACTGAAAATATCAAAAGTATTTCTCAAAGCAAAGTAGGGAAATATGTAGGTGATTTCGTGGAAGACCCGAAAGATACACTTATTGCAACATACGAACCATTTCGTTGTTGTCGTGGAAAAGCAGAGTATTGGAACAATGGTGAGATTCAAATAAACAAAGAATCGGTTAATAAACTTAATCTAAATATAAACGATAAGATTCGTGTATATTTTCTTTAATTGATAAATACTTATATATTGTTATGGAATCATCAGAACTACACAGAATAATCAAAGAAGAAATTAAAAATTTTCTAAATGAAAGTTTTAGTACATGGAAAGTAACATTTACACGAGCAGTTGTTAATAAAAATGCCGGTGATGTAAAAAAAGGTCATACCGAAGTCGTAAAAGCAAGAGGAACTTCCGAGGCAATCAAAAAGGCCTGTAAGAAAGCAGGATGCGAAGGTGCTTGGATGCACGTTGATGTAGAAGTTACAAAAAAGTGATTTCAGACGAGTTATACAAACAAATGCTTTTGAATCTACCGATATTGTGTGTAGATTTAATTATTCAGAACTCTAAAGGTGAGTATCTTCTTGTAAAACGTGATAATCATCCTATAAAGGGATACTATTGGGTTTCTGGTGGACGAATGCTAAAGAATGTTGGTGTAGAAGAAAATGCTCGTAAGAAGTGTTTACAAGAATTAGGAATAAATATAACAGATTGGAGAGTCGTTGGAATATACGATGATCAATATGATACCAATGCTTTTAATCTTGATACAAAAATTCACACATTATCAATTTTGTGTCGCACCAATGTGATCGTTGAATACGATGAAATTAAACTTGATGAGCAATCATCTGAAATTAAGTATTCTAAAATGTTACCGGAATTACTTCGTCAAAGATACATTGTATTTGAAGATGATTTAATTGCTCAAAAATTATAAAAACTAATATATACCATATTTATTGATATGGGAAAGAAATATAATAGTTTTGATGAGTACTACGAGTTTTATATTAGTAAACATCAATCTCCATTAAATCGTTTTTTTCATCTTCTCGGAAATGTCACGACAATAATATTTGTAATTTCCGTGTTTAAGTTTGATTTAAGTTTATGGTGGTTGTTGCTTACTCCTTTTGTAGTTTATCCATTGGCATCTGTTGGTCATTTATTGTGCGAAGGAAATATGCCTGCGTTTTTATCAGGTAATCCTATTTACGCAAAAATGAGTGATTGGAAAATGCTATATCAATGGTTGACTGGAAAACTCAAGTAATCTATAATATATAATCATGTCAGTTGAGGTTAATTTTGATGGATTGGTTGGACCAACTCATAATTATGCAGGCCTTGCACATGGAAATGTACATTCGGTAAATAATAAAAATAAACCGAGCAATCCTTGTGAGGCTGCACTTCAAGGTTTAGATAAAATGAAGTTGTTGCATGACCTTGGTTTTAAACAAGCAATTATACCACCTCAAGAAAGACCTATATTAAACGACTATAACGATTACACCAACATGGCATTAAACGCATCTGCAAGCAGTATGTGGGTCGCAAATTCATCAACGATTGCTCCGAGTGTAGATACAAATAATAATAAATTGAATTTATTAACTGCTAATTTAAATTTTACACATCATCGTAGAATAGAAGCACCACAAACAAATTCAATTTTAAATAAAATTTTTAACGATACCTCTAAATTTTTAGTTCATTCTCCATTATATAGCAACGGAACAATGGATGACGAAGGTGCGGCCAATCACACAAGGTTTTGTAATTCGTATGATGAAGAAGGTCTGCATTTCTTTGTGTATGGTCGTTCACAGAATAAATCAGAAGAAAGTCCCACGAAATACCCAGCACGACAAACTTTAGATGCATCAAAAAAAGTTGCGGAAATTCTGCAAATCAAAAACGCAGTATATGCACAGCAATCTGCGGAAAGTATAGATGCTGGTGTATTTCATCACGATGTAATTGGTGTTGGAAACAAGAATTTATATTTTTATCACGAAAAGGCATTAGCAAACGAAACAGAAACCATACAAAATCTACAAGATAATTTTAATGGTGATTTAAATTTTTTAAGAGTAAACGAAGCAGATGTTCCTTTAAAGTTAGCAGTTGAATCGTATCTATTTAACAGTCAACTACTTGAATATAAAGACGGACATTTGCTATTAGCACCCGTAAGATGTCGTAGAAATGCGTTAGTAAGAAAATATTTACAAAGTATCACCGGTAAAAATAAATTGATTAAAAAGGTTAGATACGTCAATTTAGAGCAAAGTCTTCATAATGGTGGTGGTCCTGCTTGCTTGAGATTGCGAGTTGCAATGAACGATCAAGAACTTGCGTGTATAAATCAAAGTTTTATTTTTGATGATAAATTGCATTTACAATTAAGAAACTGGGTTAAAAAATATTATGTAAATAATTTAATTTACGATGATTTGTTTGTACCTGCGTTTATTATGAAGTGTAGAAGAGGACTACAAGAACTTACAGAAATACTCAACATAGGAGACTTTTATCCATTTCAAAATAGATAAACTATTTATATTTGTGTTTTACCAGTCAAGAGTATATTTCTTTCTTATGATAGAGTTGATGATATTGACTTTTATTATATTAGAAACAGAAAAACGCAAGTTGAGCATCATGCAAACAGAGTTCAAAAATCAGCAATTAAACTACGAACTCATTGAAAAAAGATTGCAATATGATGTAGAGTTGAGAAACAGATTTCTAAAGGCATCCGAAATAAAAGCAAAAAAAAAGTTGACATAATATTAATTGATGACATAATTATACCTCATTATGAAAACATTAGTTAAAATAATCGCAACCGTCGCCGTATTCGGTGGAGGGTTTTTCGCATATCAATCCGTTAACGCAGCCGACATCACAGGCAACGCAGGAGTATCATATTCAGATACCCGCACTTTCCGTGGTGTTAAGCAAGCAGACGATACTCTTGGAGTAAATGTCGGTCTTGCAACTTCACTTGCTGAGAAAGTATCATTGGGAGTTTCCCTTGATTCGTTCAATGCACTTGAAGCAGGACAAACCAACGAACTTCGCACTGGAGTTTCTCTTGGTTATGATGTCTCTGAGACAATTGGATTGAGTGTAGGATACACCAACTATGATTATCAAAGTGCTACAAGCAACAATGAAATCGGATTGGGTGTTTCTGTGAAAACACTCCTCAACCCAAGTATTCTGTATGCAATGGATTCAGACAATGATTCCGATGTCGCAGAACTCTCGGTGAGTCACACCATCTCTCTTAACGAGCAGTTTGGTTTGACACTTGATGGTTCACTGGGCAACGTTGACGCAGCCGCAGACTATAATTACCATAGTCTAGGTGCTACGATCAACACATCCGTTGGAGGTGCTGACACCTTTGTTGGACTTGCCCTTGTTGACAATGATAACGCAGGAAGTGATTCCGAAACCGTATTCTCGGTTGGAATGTCACTATCCTTCTAACTTAAAAAACCGAAAGGAGGTGTTTTTACACCTAAAACTTTATTTATAGAGTTTTAAGACTTCCGTAAGGAAGTCTTTTTTTTCGACTTTTTTAAAACTTTTTTATTTTTACGTTGTAATTATATGAACTATGGACGAAGATAAATTTTATGAACTTGATGAAGATGATATGGTTGGTGAGTATGCATCCGAAGTAAATTTGTTTTTGACCGTACTTGGGAAGATTGATGACGATTTAGTAAATTCTGCAATTACAAACACAAGCAAGATAGAAGATTTCGATTTAACAGACGAAGAACTCGATGAAGTAATTATGGAACTTGGATTTAGTGTAAAAAGCAAAGATAATGTAGTTGACGTTGTTAAAAAAATCCGAGATAATTCCTAAATGGAAAAAACACTTATTATCATAAAACCAGATGCGGTAGAAAAAAAGTTAATCGGTAAAATACTAGCAACTTTAGAATCTTCTAATTTTGAAGTGATACAAATGGAAATGATGGCATTATCAAATGAAATGCTACATGAACATTATTCTCACTTAGCAGAAAAACCATTTTTTCCTGAGATTGTAGAATTTATGCAAAGTTCACCTGTGGTAGTTGCCACACTTCAAGGAAGAGGTGCAGTAAGTGTAGTTCGTGATATAGTAGGTGTTACTGATCCAAACGAAGCACGTGAAGGAACACTCCGTCAGCAGTATGGAACAGATGTAATGAAGAATGTAATCCATGCGTCTGATTCTGTAGAAAATGCAACCTTAGAAATTGAAAGATTTTTTGGTTAGTTAAAATCCAAGTTGTAGTTGTTTTATTTGACAAACATATAATGTTATTATACATTATAGAATGAGTACAAAAATATCATTGGATAACGGAAACAAAATTATTGAATTATCCAAAGAAGGAAAAACTTATCGTATGCGAATAAGTTACAAAAAGAAAGTAACTTGGAATCCGTTTCAGAAACAAGAAACTGATATAGTTTTAAAACAAGAACAACTTGAACAACTTGCAGGATTTCTGAATCTTCATAATAATAGTTATCCTTCTTCAGTTAATAATATAGATTTCGGAACATCTATGGAATAATTAAACCTTACCACTTGGTAAGCATTAAAAGTTTTTATATTCTTTTGTTTTTCCGAAATTTTTGGTAATCTTCTTTTATGTGTTACGAAGAAGACTACGAACCTTACGATCATTATGGAAACCACAATCCGTTGAAAGCAGAAGAAAGTTCAAATGAACGACTTTTGAGAAACGGAACGTGCAGTCAATCAAATAGAATTGTAATTCACTATGAACTTCCACTTGACCGAGATATGGAGAATTGCGATGAAAAGGATCATCCTTTTTATGGAGTAGATTGGCAAAGATTATATTATCGTTTTGAATTCCGTGAAGACAAACGTGATCATCACAATGTTTATTTGGTAGACAAAGAAGGTTATATACATTTTGCACGAAACGGAAGAAACGGAGAAGCCGAATCACCAAAAGATGCAGACAGCGAAACACCAATGTTCAAATTAAATGATATGCAATATTGGAGAACTTGTTTAAGTCATCATCGTGACGAAGAAGAAAAATTCTACACGGGGTGTATAACTGCAACCAAGTATTTCTTGGGAAGTCGTGAATTTAGAAGAGACTTACGTGTTGATTTTCATTTAACATTCAAAGATGGAAAAATACTTGAAATTAATTCTGAAGTTATTTACATTTGTAATATTGCCCGATACAAATTAATTGAGTATCGTGAAAAGTGGAAAAAGTGGGAAGAGTCCGACAAATACAAAGCATTGGAAAAATATTATTGGATACCACTTGATAATACAGAAAAAAGATTGTATAATGCAGTAGAAAAAGTATCGGCATTCTTTAATAAAATAATCATCCGAGTGTGTGCGTATTGTCGTTTTCAAAAATCAAGATATCCTGAACATTGGTGATTTTTTGCTTGACTTTTTATAATAATTTTGGTAGGGTGTTTATATAGAGAGAAATTATATAAACAACTAAAATAGAGAGAAAAAATTATGGGAACTATAACAGATAACTGGATAAATTATATTGATAATAGGAATGCGTTTGAGTCAATTGAATGGAATTGGGAAGCATTATCTCCCCACGATTGTTTTAATTCAATTAATGCAAGGGTCCCATTTGATGGGGGTGTAATTGAAATATTTACTGGAAACTTAATTCCACACGGATTTTTGTCAAGTAATGTTTGCATTGAAGCATCTTTTGATCCCGAACATACTGAAGGACTTGATTCTGCTCTTAATGATGCAACTTTCCACGTGGGCATTTTTGATAACGAAGATGAACCAATACAATGCCCAATCACCAATGGAATTTTTCCTGAGGAAGGTGAAACACACGGTGCGAATCTTGAACCACACGAAGTGGGTCAGATTATTCTTCAATTTCAGAACGACTAATACTTGACTTTCTATAAAAAGTCTGTCAGTATAATAAACAATGAATAAAGAAATAGAAATGTTTGAAGAATTAACTTTCAGTCCCCATAGAAATTCCAGAAATGCTATATCAGCAAAACGGAAATTTGATAATGGTTGTTTAATATCTGTTGTTACGGGTGAAGGATTGTATGGTGATTTAGATGCTACTGAATTTCATGATTCTACTTTTGAAGTGGCAGTATTTGATGCCAACGGAAATTTCATTCGTTTAACTCCACATGATGATGTAATTGGTCATCAAACTACAAAAGAAGTATCACAGATAATGACTCAGTTGCAGAATGATCCCGAATCTCTGCGTGTAGATGAGTTCACCGATAGTTGATTCAAGTAAGTGGACTCCGAGTGCAAGTTGGTCAGAAAATCTTACCAACAACACAACGCATCTTTTAAAAAACAAACATGGAGAAACGATTTGGAAACCCTACTTTAATCCGTTTGCAAATAAACTTCCAAGTTACGAACTTGATTTTGGCAGTAACCAAGTTTTTGATTATATAAACGGACTTGATCCGTGGGGAAGACCGTTCATAAAAAGCATCTTCTTTTTTGAAGAGGATGCTCAGAAACCACAAAGAAACGCATTGTGGAAAATACAATGTGGAGCAGGTGTACCAAACTATTTGGAAACTGCACTAAATAAAGCAAGAGTATTCAAAAATTTTAGATTGATTGGATTCACTACGGTAAATGGTGAGGTGGTAAGATTGTATATTACAAATGTGAACAGTGATTCGTTTGATAAAATGGTAAGACCCTATGGTAAAACAGGTAAGTTTATAGAATACGAAAAAGCAAATTCTATTGATCAAACCATTGATGATCAACGACCTGTACCAAGATGGATTATCTAATCTTGACGGAATCATTGGCATCTGATAATATATAATATAATTTTAATATAACCAAGGAAACATATGAATCTTAGACCAAACAACTTTGACTTTTGGATTGAAAACAATCTTAATGTTCTACTTCGTGGAAAACATGGAGTCGGAAAAACTGCTATGGTAGTTGATGCATTTGAACGCAATAATTTGAAGTATAAATATTTTAGTGCGAGTACAATGGACCCGTGGGTTGACTTTATCGGAGTTCCAAAAGAAAAAATTGATGAAAACGGAAACTCTTATTTAGATTTGGTTCGTCCAAAAGAATTTCAAGATGATGAAATTGAAGCAATTTTTATGGACGAATTTTCAAGAGCACATAAAAAGGTTCGCAACGCAGTAATGGAACTTATTCAGTTCAAAAGTATCAATGGTCGTAAGTTCAAGAATCTTAAAATTGTGTGGGCAGCCATTAATCCTGAAGATGATGAAGAATTTAATTATGATGTAGATGCTCTTGATCCTGCACAAGAAGATAGATTTCATGTTCACATTGAAGTTCCATATAAACCTGATGTATCTTGGTTTCGTAGTAAGTTTGGAGAAGAACTAGCAAATTCAGCAGTATCGTGGTGGAATGAATTACCACCTGATGTTCAAAGTAAAGTTACACCACGACGACTTGAGTATGCTTTAAAAGTTTATGGAGTACAAGGAAATCTTCGTCATGTGCTACCTACTTCTACAAATGTAAGTAAACTAATGCGTGTTTTATCCGAGGGTCCTATTGAAGATAAACTTATTGCTCTTGCATCACGCAAAAAACTTGTAGAAGCACGTGACTTTATTAAAAAAGAAAATAACTATCGTGATGGTCTTCCTTATATTATTAAAAGTAAAAAATTGTTAAACTTCTTTGTGCCACTCGTAGGAAAAGAAAAATTATCTAATCTGATGGCAACAGAAACTGATGTATACAAATTGGCAGTAGATAAAGTAAAAGACAAAGATAGTAAATTCACGGAAATTGCAAAAGATATAGTAACTGCAAATCAAAATAAAAAGTTGGCAAAACAATTAACAAAGGATTTGCATCATGTACTAAATGTAGTTGATATGAGTGAATTAAAAGTTACTCCTCAATCTGCGATAGGAAACACAGCAAATAACGAAGATACATACAAAAAAATAATTCAAGGTGTGTTATCACGACAAATGACAACAACTGCACATAGAAAAGAAGCATTATCAGATTTAGTAGGTAACTTACCTGCAAAAAGTATTTCAACCAATACTGCATTGAAAACTATTGAAATTATTGATTCGATAGCAGAACGTTCTCATTCATATACAATCGCATCTCCTGAAAATGTGGGAGCAATGAATAGTTGCATAAACTCAGTTTGTACACACGAAAAAATAAATTGGGAATCTTTTGTAAAAAAGCATGGTTCGGTAGTTGCAAACTTCATTCAAAAAATGAAAGATGCAAACCGAGAAAATAAAATTTATCAACCAGGACGATACGGAAAAGACGAAACTAAAATCAAAAAAGAATTGTATTCTAATTTAGTTGTGGATAAAAAGAAAACAACACCACCTCCACCTCCGCAAAAGATGGATTCGTATGTACTGACCAGTGATTGGAACGGATGACCGAGGCTTTAAAGTTATCTGAATTTGAAGAAATTGCATTTAAGTTAGAAGCCCATCACTCAATTTTCTACAAATTGTGGGAAATGGGAGAAATGGTTTTTGATGAATCAATTTCAACTGCGTGTGTCAAATTTGATCGTGCTGGAAATTATGTATCGTTTCATTTCAATCCTACATTTTGGAAACAAAAAACACCCTACGAACGATTGTTTATTATTTGTCATGAATGTCTGCACGTTTGGTTGAACCACGGCCTTCGTACAAAAAATGCAGATCACCCACAACTTGTTAATACTGCACTTGATATAGTAATAAATCATATGTTGGTTGATAATTTCGGATTTATCAGACACAGACTTTCAGACAACAAAGAGTTGTGTTGGATAGACACTGTGTTTGATAAAAAAGATGGAAAAATAGAAACTGAACAAACATTTGAATATTACTACAATAAACTTGTAAAAAGTCCAAATACAAAATTTATTGATTGTAAGTTAGTAGATTCCCATGAGCATTTGGATGATGTAGAGTTTGATAGAATAATTGATAAACTAGGTGAAGATTTGTCGGAAGAAGAAAAACAGGATATATCAAAGACGGTATCAAAGCATCGTCAAAAATCTAAAGAAAAAGGAAGAGGTGAATCGGCACTTACCGAGTGGCAACACATGACATCACCCTCAAATATTAAACGAAAAAAATGTTGGTTTGAACTTATTAAAAAATGGGCAACTGATAAAGGAAAAACAGATACAGACGCAGAGCAGTGGGTAAAACCCAACCGCAGATTGTCTTTACTTGATACCGACACAGGAAGTCAATTAATGCTTCCATCGGAAAATGAAGATTACGCATACGACAACGATAAAGTAGAAATGTGGTTGTATTTGGATGTAAGTGGTTCATGTGCAAATTTACGAAACGATTTTTATTGTGCATCACTTACAATTCCACAAGATAGAATTAAAATGCGTACATTTTGTTTTGATACAAAAGTAACGGAAGTTAATCTTAAAGATAAAAAACTTATTAGTGGTGGTGGTACTTCATTTTCAATTATACAAAATCACCTTGATCGTGAAATCAAGGGTAATAAAAAACACCCTGTGGTATTCGTATTCACAGATGGATATGGTGACAATGTTTATATAAAAGAACCAAAAAAGTGGAATTGGTTTATAGATGGTGGATATTGGTGTATGCAACACGCAAAACGTCTTGCTGATAAAAACTGCAACTTTTATTCAATGGAAAACTTCAAGTAACATTGACAATTCAAAAATAAACGTATAAAATAAAAATATGATTAAAGTAAAAGTAAGAGAAGGAGAACCTGTTGATCGGGCATTAAAACGACTCAAAAAGCAACTCAAGGATGAAGGAGTATTAGACGCAGTTAGACAACGCAGATACTTCACTCCGAAGTCCGAAAAACGCAAGAAGGCAAAGCAAAAAGCATATTATGCTCAATTGATGCAAGAGTATAAAAATAGATAATGCAAATTCAACACGAAATAACTTACTCAGAAAGAGATGCAGTAAAACGACATCTTACATCTAATTTAAGTAGGTTATCGTCCAATGTATTGGATAAAATATTATCTAAATACGAAATAACACTTCAAAACAAATTAAATGAAGTGTTGGAGTTAAAAATGGACTTGGATGATCGTGATTTGGCAATTAATCTTTTTTTACAAAAAAAACTTAACGCAGAAGATATTAAAAATCTATTAAAAAACAAATGAAAGACGACAGATACATAGTAGGTATATTACAAGAATATTGTGATAAAGTGGATATGCAACCAGGTGGAGATGCAGTTGAGGTTGTAGTTCAAGGAAAATATTTCACAGAATTATATACACGTGTTATGTTGCATGGTTGGGCTTGTTTGTCAATTATGTCAGATGATAATGACATTCAAGTTGCTACATTTGTTGAAAATAGTGTAATGGGTTTTCTTGAAAAATTCATGGATGATGATATTGGCAATGAGTTTGAATTCCCAAATGAAGATGACGGTGATTGGTGGAAAAAATCTAAATAGGAGGATTGGCTGAGTGGTTTAAGGCGGTGGTCTTGAAAACCATTGAACTCTTACGGGTTCCGCAGGTTCGAATCCTGCATCCTCCGCCACTTATTTTTAATCTAAGTTATATTTATCGTATATGAAAACAGCAAAATATTTTTCAGCATCATGGTGTGGACCATGCAAAATGTTTAAACCAGTCGTTAATCAACTTATTGAAGAAGGTCATAAAATTGAAATAGTTGATGTAGATGAGCAACAAGATCTTGCTATTCAATATCAAGTTATGAGTGTTCCTACAATTGTAGTGGAAGAAGATGGTAAGATTGTAGATTCTGTTCTTGGTGCAACATCACGAGAAGACATAATCGAGAGATTGTCTTAGTGGATGGTCAATTTAAAAAACTAATTTGTTATGCTAAAAAGGTAGTCGTTGATAAAAAGAACGATGATACCTTGGAAATTATTATCCACGATTCGGTTGGGGATATACACACACTTAATGTAAAAGTAAAAATAGAAACTACCCAGAATATAGATATTCTTGGTGACAAACTTACTGATTACATTGATAATCCATCTTTGGATGTCATTCACACAACCGAAAAGTCAGAAAAAACAAGTTCTGAAAATATTTCCATGAAGTGGAATCATGCTAGTAAACCATCGGTATTTGAAATTAGAAACAAAGAAGAAATTGTATTCACCGGACCATTCACAGATGCAATGAAATGGGCATCCGAAAACATTGCTGATTTGGATCAAAATATAGTAAAAATAAAATCCTAATATAGCGTGTTTGACTTTTTGTCTATTTTATATACTATATATTTTTATGAACGATCAAGAACGAGCACGGCGTATAAACTCTATTGTAGAGCAGAAATTAAACGAGTTGTCAGAGTATTGTGACTCTGTTCAAATTCTAGCATCTTGGAATGGATTAGATGAACCTGAAAATACTCATTCTGCGTTTAAGGGGTTTGGTAATTACTATGCTAGAATTGGTATGATAAATCGTTTTGTTGAAGAGGAAAGTGCAAAAATTCACAATCAAGTTTGGGACGAATCAGACGATTGCTCTGATTGATTGATATATATGAATACGTGAAGTGCGTATTTATTTTACCATTTATTTTGTTTTAACAAGTTGTGGACTTCATCATAAACCGAGTCCAACGGAAAAATGGTGGTTAAAAAAGGGCATAGACCCATTGCATTTTAAAAGTTGTGGTCCGGTGGGACTGAAAAAAGTTTACTCGCATTTTACAGATGAAAATGTAACGAACATAATGATTTCTATTGAAATTCAAGAAAATCGTAAAATAAAAATATTTAAACTGCTTGGAGTATTTGATGTTGATTTTAGAAGTATTACTTGTCCACCTGAATTGCTTTCACATTTAAAACGAAATAATTTTAAATACGAATCTATTAAATACAACGAATTAAAAGAAGGTGATGTTGCGATTATATTATTAAAAGGATATGATGATTTTTATGATTGGCATTGGGCAATATATCCTAACGATAAAAAAGAAATACCAACATTTTTTAAAGATTATACAAAGATAATAAAAACATATAAAATAACACGAGCAAACTTGACACTAACCAATAATTGATTATTATTATACCTTATGACCAAACTATTT
>Ga0222717_10001925_pt1 | contig 16493 bp, 15 predicted proteins | sample C33_18DmetaG_FD_165053 | JGI IMG/M metagenome (GOLD analysis project Ga0222717, IMG submission 165053) | Estuarine water microbial communities from San Francisco Bay, California, United States - C33_18D | ecosystem: Environmental > Aquatic > Marine > Unclassified | place: USA: California...
AGCGGATACATCACTGGCCCGCCTTGAAGGATGAAGGTATGTTGCAAGTAATCCATGGAATAGTTTTTCTAAATATAAGCGGACAAGTTACTCCGCGACAACAGGTAATCGATCGGCCCGCGACTGCGCGATTGTACGCCCTGGTAAATTATAAGCGACCATCTTTCGATACACGCGACGCGCCTCAGCTAGCTCGCCCGCCTCTTCAAGCAATGAGCCCAATTCTAGCATCGCTCGGGACATCCAGTAACGACCAGTCACCCCCAAACGAGTGGCATTTTCACCATCTAGCAAAAAGCGCCCAGCCATCAGCATAAAGACTTCCTGAGCCTCCTTAAGCGCATCACGTTGCAGCAAAGCGAATCCCCACTTATAGCCCACCTCAGCTTGAAAATCGACTGGCAGGTTCGGCAGATCGATCATGCGCTCCAATGCCATCGCCACATCCTTTAACTGTCCCTCCGCACGCTTGGCCAATGCCAACATGCAATCCGCACGTGACAATTCAGCCACATAACGGCGCGGATGCTCTGGAAACGAGCGGATTAAATCCTCATAAATAATCTGCGCGCCGGCAAAGTCATTCATCTGCCGAAGTAAATCTCCTTGCTTTAAGCGCGCTGAAAAAAGCAGCGGATCTACAGGGTAACGCTCAATCAAATTTTGATGCAGCCGCACCGCCTCGGCGAAATAAGCAGCACCGCGCAGCTCACAGTACAAGCCCGCTTCAAATAGAGCCTGAGGGGCCAAATCACTACTCTCATACAATGAGGACAACTTGAGCAAAGTGCCCTGGGCCACCTCAAATTCATTAATCGATGCATGGTAATCTGCTTCAGTTAAATAAGAGCGTTCTGCCGCAGAACTTTCAGGATAACCTGCCCGTATTTCCGCGAGCACTTCCATCCCTGCTGCTGAGTCGCCGAGCTGAATCAAAATATCGGCCTTCAGTAACAATACCTCAGTAACTAGTAAGCGAATCTCCGCTGGACTTGGATTAAGCGCCTGCTCTGGAATCGATTCCACCCTAAGCAACAAGGCATTTACACGATCTTTCACACTTTCTTGGTCGCCTGCCAACAAGGACAAACGCACCTCGAGCCAACGTAGCCGTAAATCTAGAGCGATCGGCACAGAACGACTGGTATCACCTTCCAACAAGACACGCACTCGCTTCAACGCCGACTCTAACCTACCATTCGCTTGCAATGCCTGCACTACATTCCACTCAGCACGCCAGCGGTCTGCCGGAGAAATACTTTCACTGAAATTCACCTCATCAATTAATTGTAGTGCCGACTCAATTTGCCCACCTCGCACTTGTGCTGTCACCAAGCGCAGAAACAATGCACCATCATAACCGTCAGGGCTCTCATCGCTGGCGGCTGACTCATAAAACTCCACCGCATTGCGGTAATCCTCATTTAAAAAATAGCAGTCACCAATCTGCCGATTCAAAGCTTGCCGCTCCGCTAGGTCTTCTGACTGATCTCTAAATTGTATCAAGAAAGCCGCGGCTGCTCGATATTGAGGCGGACGATGCTGCAATGCAGCATACGCCAAAACTCTATATACGTTGGTGATTTCACTCCATCCAGGAAATTGCTCCAATAGCAACTGCGCATCTTTCTCCGCTAATTTGAATAAGCGCCGTGCTTCAGTCTCCGCAACCGTGCGCTCCACAGGTGTCTGCGCTGTAGCCAACATTTTTTCCGCACGAGTCAACGCAATGCGGCTACGAATATAATACATCTGTCCTTGTAACGGATGTGGCTCAGCCTCGGCTAGCATGAGATCCAAAAAAAGAGTCAACTCATCCTGCTCTAGGTCACTTCTTGCTCGCGCAAGTAATTGCAGCGCAACCCCAGTCACTTCGCGGCTTTTTCCATCGCGTACCAGCGCTTGCAGGGCATCGCGGCCACTTGCAGTATCCGTACCGTACAATAGCCCCTTCAACAATAATAGCTGCTCGCGTTCTCGGCTCACATAACCCGCACGTGGATTCGCTAGCTCCTGTGCTATAACGTCAATCGCTTCTTCTTGCTGCCCTTGATTGTTTAAAATAATCGCATACTCCTTGGCATAAGGATATGCTGCCGGCGTGCCGGTAAATCGCTGTAACTGCGCACGCACCTGAGCCGCGATGGCTTCACTCGATGGCGCTTTCAAAATCTCCTCGCGCAAGATCAAACTATCAAAAAATGCCCGCTGCATCTCTGAGACAGCAACTGAACGGGCAAGCTCAAAGGCTTGCCTCGCGCCAAGTGAGCGGCCCATCAGCTCTGCCCGCACGCCTCTTAACAAGTATAACCAAGGCAACTCTTCAGCCTTTAGCTCTGCTTCCGTAACCGAGTCCAGCGAACGTATTAACGTCTCACGATCTACATTTCGACCCGTTCCATACGCGCTCACCGCACGGTATAAATGATACACGGCCGTTTGGCTGCCTGCTGGAATCTCCTTCAAAACCGTGCCCGCGGCTACAAAGCGACGCTGAGCAATCAAGGATGCCGCGAGTTGAATTTTCAGGGCTGCCAACTCTTTGGCCGTCAAGCTAGGCGACTGCAATAAATCGCGATAGAGTCCTTCGGCCGATACCGCCAATCCCGCCTCTAATGCTCGATCCGCGGCATCGCTTCTCCACTCAAATGCGACTCGCTCGGGCGAATTGATCGGTGTCGTCTGTAGCGGAGCTTGCCCGACCGCTATATGCAAACAAGCAGAGACAGAGAGCGCAACGAGCACAACACTTCGCATGATAGGGCTAGAAATAGTACAATTAAACCGCATGTCGTTTATAAATGACAAAGGCTCTCGCCGCAGGTTGCAAAAGGATTTTCAAAGGGGTGCAAGGTTCAGCATTCACTTTTCCGCGACGATCAGTCATTTCAGTGCATGTTTATACAGGTATTGAACGTTGAACGTCATAACTATCGGGTCCGCGCAACTAAGCATACACCATGCGCGCACACTGATCACAAAAATGCGGCTCACCCGCATCGCGTGCTGCTCGTGACACTTCGTTCGACACTCGCAAATGGCAACCGCCGCACTTATGGTCTACGATCTGCGCCAGATACGGCGCACGCTTGACCATTTTTTTGACCCGATCGTATTGCTCCAGATAGATCCAATCCAGGCCGTCTCGCGAGGCTTCTACCTCTTTTCGAGCCTCATCGGCCGAGACTGTTAAGTGCGCCTCGCGCTCAATTAGTAGACTGATCTCTTTTCGCTGAACTTCGATTCGTCGCTCGATCGACGCTTTTTCCGCCTCAAACGCCTCTTTCGCAACATCAATTTCGAGCATTAATTCGATTTCACGCTCCTCAAGCTCCGAAATCTCTGTCTCAGTTTGCTCGATTTGGTGTGTCAGCGCCTGGTACTCGTCATTCTTCTTTACTTCAGATTGCTGCGTTCGGAATCGCAGCAATGCGCCCTCCTTAGCTTTAACATCGACATCTAAGTCATTGCGCGCGATCTCTTTAGAAATCAGCGCTTGCCGAGCGGATTCAACATTGTCCTCTTCCCTCGCAATTTCAGCTTCGAGCGCGTTGCGCTCTATCGGAATCCGGGCAAGGTCTTGCTCAATTTTAAGCAGCGATACGTCGCGGTGTTGAACAATAAGGAGTTTTTCGATTTGCGGGTCGGCCATAAGATGAGATAACTCTGTACTACTCAAAACTGCCTCCCTCTCAGGGCAACCTAAAAGACATGACCGACGACACTTCTCTTCAAGATCAAATCGATGATGCCACATTTGACTTCACCATGGGTGATAGTGACTCGGCACTCGCAAAACTGACAAAGCTCAGCGCTGCCCACCCAGAATCATTCGCCACCTGGCACGCGCTGACTGAAATCCACTTTTCAGAAGGTCACTATGACCAGGCGCTGGCAGCTGCAGACAAAGCGCATGGACTACGCCCAGATGACATTCACATTAACACCAGTCTCTCTCGGATTTGGGTGGAACGAGGCGATAAAGACAAGGCTGAGCACTATGGTGCTGAGGCTCGAATGCTTGGCTGGAAAGACGAACTAAAATCTCCTCCTGAGAAGGACGACATTTAGCGGCATTGACAGCCGATTAATCGCTCCCCTAAATTTGCAATTACATGGAAGACGTAACTTACACGCTAGAATTCGAAAAGCCTCTGCGCGAGCTAGAGAAGCAACTCATCACCCTGAACCAAGTTTCACAAGAATCGAAGGTCGACGTCAGCAGTGAAATCGTCGCGATCGAAAAGAAAATTGATCAGATGAAAGTCGATATTTACTCGGACCTCACTGCTTGGCAGCGGGTGCAACTCTCTCGTCATCCAAAGCGCCCTTACACCCTGGATTACATTGAGCGAGTCTTCACCGACTTTGAAGAACTCCACGGCGACCGGCGTTTTCGTGAAGACGCGGCAATCGTTGGCGGTCCTGCATTCTTAGATGGCAAGCCGGTAATGGTTATCGGCCAGCAAAAAGGTCGTAACACTAAAGATAATCTCCTACGCAATTTCGGTTGCCCGCATCCAGAAGGCTACCGCAAAGCCATGCGTTTAATGGAGATGGCTGAAAAATTTAATATGCCCATCATTACAATGGTAGATACACCGGGCGCGTATCCAGGGATTGGCGCAGAAGAGCGCCACGTAGCCGAAGCGATCGCCGTGAACATACGTGACATGAGCGCGCTGAAAGTGCCAATCATCACCATCGTTATTGGCGAAGGCGGCTCAGGTGGGGCGCTTGGTATCGCAGTTGCAGACGAGGTCATGATCCTCGAGAACGGCTACTACTCTGTTATATCCCCAGAAGGCTGTGCTGCTATTCTTTGGAAAGACCGCGCTGCCGCTCCGCAAGCAGCCGATGCGCTTAAATTTAGTCCTACACACTTAAAGCAGTTCGGCGTGGTGGATCAAATTTTGCCAGAACCAACCGGAGGCGCGCATCGTAACTACGATGCATCCGCAGCGACCATCAAAGCAGCGATTCTTCAATCGCTGGAGACACTGGAGAACAAGAGCTGCAAAGAACTTCTCGATGATCGCTACGCTAAATTCCGTAGCCTTGGTGAATTTGAAGATTCGGCCGCTGCCACAACGGCATAAGCGAATGCTATTCATTGAAACAAAATCCCCGCCGTTTCTATGGTGGGGATTTTTTGTGATGATAAATATTGCACAGCGATTATACTAACTCAAATTAATCAGCATGATCAAAACTGACAAAAATGAAATCATGGCACTCTTTGACGAGTGGAATAATGCACTTCAATCTGGGGATCCGAAAAAAGTCGCATCACTCTATGAGGGTGGTGGCATCCTACTCCCGACTGTGTCGAATCAGGTACGGCATAATCATGCAGAAATTGAGGACTATTTTGTTCATTTTGTTGCCAAAGGCCCTGTCGGAAAAATCAACGAGGCAAATATTAGAATTTTCAATGATTTGGCGATTAACTCTGGAGTCTATACATTTACGTTCAAAGACGGTGCTAGTGTCCAAGCCCGATTCACATTTGTGTATCACCGAAAAGATGAGCGCTGGATGATTACAGAGCATCATTCCTCGCAAATGCCAGAATGACACTAGGTATTTTCCGACTGGCTCAAGTCGCCGGGGAGTCACACTTTTCGCAAATTCCATACACTTCCATGATATGGTTGATCTTGGAGTAGCCGTGCGCCTCAGCCATCCCACGAAGCTCCTCACCCAGACAGACATCCAAGCGCTCCGCTTGATGGCATTCGCGGCAAATGAGATGATGATAATGCTCACCAGGCGCGGTTAACTCGAACAATTGAGTCCCATTTTCGAGTGGAACTCGCTGCAGAGTACCAATCTCACTGAGTACCTCCAGATTGCGATACACGGTCACAATCTTCGTGGCAGGCAAGTTAGCCTGCTCACGGATCTCTTCTGCAGACGCCGGATGATCCAAGTCGATCAACGCTTTTATAATACGAATCTTGTTCTGAGTGATCCGTCCACCTTTGGAGCGCATGCGCTCCAAGATCGTCTCAAGTAGGCTATGTGACAAAGATGACATATAGAGTTATAATGCCTTACAACCGATCCGGATCAAACTATTTCCTATGCTCCCCGCGCTTGCCTACTCTCAAGCGTACCTAGTCCACTCATTACTTAATGAAAATTACTTGCAATAGCAATGATTGTCTATTGCTTACCTCCCATGGAGGATCTTCTCAGAGTAGATGTTGTAATTATAGGTGCTGGGCCCGCTGGTTTGGGATGTTCACTGAGTCTTCGCCGACGCGGTGTGGAGAGTGTGCTCGTCCTTGAGGCTTCCTCCGTTGGTTCAAGTTTTGCAGCGTGGCCTAAGGAGATGCGCATGATCACACCGTCATTCCACGCAAATCCTTTTTTGCAGACCGATTTAAATGCGATCCATCCGGACACAAGCCCAGCAGATTTACATGGTTGTGAACACCCGAGTGGCGAACAGTACGCCGCTTATCTGCAGGCGTCAGTACAGCATTTTACACTACCAGTAAAAGAAAACCAACCAGTCTCTAGCGTACATGCTATAACCGATGGCTTCCGTATCGAGACGCCTGAACTGACAATTGAGACGCCGAATGTGGTCTGGGCTGGCGGGGAGTTCAGTCAACCACGTATTCCAGAATTCGAAGGCGCGGCACTGTGCCGTCACAATTCCACCATCGACTCGTGGGACAATCTTAACGGTGATGGGATTATTATCATTGGCGGTTACGAAAGCGGTATGGATGCGGCATTTCATCTCGTTGAACGCGGCAAGGCCGTCGCGGTTCTGTCAAACGGCGAACCGTGGTTAAACGACCATCCGGATCCCAGCGAATCTCTGAGCCCCTACACGCGGGGACGAATCTTGGATGTATTGCATCGCTTTCCCAAGAAGTTGGCACTGCAAGGCAATAGTGAAGTCGTTCGAGTCACTCAAAACAGCGACGGTTATTTAGTCGAACTCGCCAATGGCAAATCGTACCGCACATCAGTGCAACCCATTCTCGCCACAGGTTTTCGCTCGGCTTTGACGCCTGTTAAAAATCTCTTCGAATGGGATAACGGGCAGCCAGTGTTCACCGAGCAAGATCAATCTACCTTGCATGCGGGCTTGTTTTATTCCGGACCGTCGCTGGTGCAGCGGTTGTCAAAGTTTTGCTTTATTTACAAATTTCGTGCGCGCTTCGGTGTTGTAGCAGCAGCTATCGCTGAGCGGCTCGAGCTTAACTCTGACCCGATCGCAGATGAGGTCGCGCGTGGATTCCACATCACTGACCTTGAGTGCTGCACAGACTGTGAGTGTGCGATCGAGTCAACCGCACCGGAATTCGCAGACGTAGAAGTGGTCGACTAATGTTCAGCTTCATGCCAGTCACAAAGACAGAGACGGCTCCAGCAAAACCAGTCGTCGTGGCACTTGGTTTAGAAAGCGTCGGCAAGAGCTGCTTACTGGCAGCTCTTGCCGAAAGCCGCACTGAGACTTCAGCTTTGGCTGGATCGACTCTACATTGTCAGAGTTATTTAAGGGACGCAGTGGAGTGGATTGATACGCCTGGAATCGTGACCAATTCCGATGCGCGTACCGTGCTTGAAACAGTGGCTGCAGTGGCGGCACATGATCGATTATTGCTTGTCTTGCGTGCACATCATGCCGTTGATGAGCTAAAGCAATTACTGCCGCTAATCGCAAACCAACGTATTGTCATCGCCTTGACCCATCGTGATCGAGTGCTTGCCTCAAGTTCAGAGAGCCACGCAATCACCGCGACTTGGAGCCAGCGATTGGGCGTCCCAGTCCACTTGATCGATGGGAGACAGCCGCACGTGTTGGAGCTCGTGGATCTACGGGCAGCAGTCGATGCCGCACGACCGATTTCAAACGCTCGAACCGATACTTTACCGAGCTTCCCTGTCCGACCGACAGGGCGGACACGGTTATTGATTGAACAAGCCCTCAGCGTTTCGCTAGTGAGTTTGCTGCTACTTTTGGGACCTGCATGGCTGGCTGTCTCACAAGCAAATCGTTTTGCAAATACACTCTACGATCCGCTGTTGAGTCGATTGCAAGCGCCGCTCGCATGGCTAAACGAATTGCCCGGAGCATGGGCAACAATCTTGGCTGGAGATTACGGAGTCGTCGCGATGTTACCCTTTCTACTGCTCTATGCCTTACCAACCATTGTCATCTTTTCTGCCCTGCTCGCCATTTATAAGAATACGGGGTTGATTGATCACCTCTCTTATGGGCTGCATTCATGGCTTAAACCTTTCGGATTAGGTGGACGCGATCTGGTTCGTGTGGTGATGGGCTTTGGTTGTAACGTGCCAGCCATCGTAGCAACACGATCTTGCTCCAGTTGTTCGAGGGGTGCCTGTGTTGCGGCAATCTCATTTGGCTCCGCCTGCTCATACCAACTTCCAGCGACCCTTGCGGTGTTTGCTGCAAGCGGCTATGCTTGGCTCGGCCTCGTGTATCTTGTAGTTCTGGCACTCTCCTCGCTGCTCTACTTACGTTGGACAACACCACCCTCACTGCGCAATGGCAACAATCGCTTACTGCTACCGCCACTCGGTAATTTACAGCGCCCGAAGTGCGGTGTAATCGTTCGAGAAATTCGCCAAAGCTTAGGTGATTTTTTCGGTATCGCGCTACCGATATTTATTGCAATTTGCGTGTTTGCTGGACTCTGCCAATGGTTCAGTGCACTTACAGCGTTGACGCATTTGTGTGCACCGCTGATGACACTGTTTCGACTCCCTCCCGAGGCCGCGCTTGCAATCGTACTTGGTGCGGTACGCAAGGACGGACTTGCCATCGGACTACTCGACGCGGATTGGCATGCGCTGAAAGTGCCGATGGATGGCCCCCTCCAGATACTAACCGCAGTCTATCTAGCAGGAGTGCTGCTGCCCTGTTTGGTTACAATGCTGACCGTGGCTCGAGAAATGCGCCCCAGCTTCGCATTCAAAATGATCGCTCGGCAAGCGAGCTTTGCAGCACTCTTCTCGCTATTGATCGCATGGGGTGGACACTTTTTTTTATTATTATTTCATACTTAATATTATGCACACATCTATCCAAAAAAAATTACCGGTTACAGTCTTGTCCGGTTTCCTTGGAGCTGGAAAAACGACACTCCTGAACCATGTCTTAAACAATCGCGAGGGCCTGCGAGTCGCCGTAATCGTCAATGATATGAGCGAGATCAATATCGACGCTCAACTGGTTGCTGAAGGCGGAGCTGAGCTGAGCCGCAAAGAAGAGAAACTGGTTGAAATGAGCAACGGCTGCATCTGCTGCACTTTGCGTGATGACTTACTCGAAGAGGTGCGACGCCTCGCGTTCGAAGGTCGCTTCGACTATCTATTGATTGAATCGACTGGCGTTTCGGAACCGATGCCAGTAGCTGAAACCTTCTTTTTTCGCAATGAAGCGGGCTTCAGCTTGGAGGATATTTCTCATTTGGATACAATGGTGACCGTAGTCGATGCGGCCAATTTTGAGCGTGATTTCGGTTCACCGGAAACACTCAAAAGTCGCGGCCAGGAAGTCAACGATGAGGACGAGCGCACGATTGTGGATCTGCTTGTCGATCAGATTGATTTTGCTGATGTGATTTTGCTGAATAAAATCGATACCGTGGATGCAGCAAAGAAAGCAGAAATCATTTCTGGTATCCGAGCGCTCAACAGTCAGGCGGAGGTGATCGAGTGTAGCTACGGGCAGATTGACCCCAGCGTCATCCTCAACACAGGACGTTTTGATATTCAATCGGCGGAGCAAATGCCTGACTGGCTAAAGTTAATACAGAATGAGCCGGTTCCAGAAACAGAAGAATATGGCATTCACCAATTCGTCTATCGTGCACGACGGCCTTTCCATCCCGAACGATTATGGAAATGGATGAAGCAAGACTGGCCGGGGGTGATCCGTTCCAAAGGATTTTTCTGGCTCGCGACACGCATGACCTACGTCGGGCTTTGGTCTAGGGCTGGCGCTCAGTCCGATGTGCAGCTGGCTGGCGAATGGTTTGCTGCCGTACCCCGTGAATATTGGCCTCAAGACGAAGATGAGATCTTCAAAGTGCGCTCCAACTGGAAAGAGCCCTATGGGGATCGACGCCAGGAATTGGTACTGATTGGCAATGCTGAAAAAATGGATGAAACTTCTCTGAACGCATCCTTTGAGGCTTGTCTACTAACTGAAGAAGAGATGGAGGGCGGTGAAGTCTTTTGGAGTACCTTTAAAGATCCGTTTCCAGAATGGGTCGCTCCACAATAACTTATTATCCCACATACGATTGATTGTATTCATAAAAAAACACGGGGGTCCGATCCGCAATCAGGTCAACCGTCGCCAACATGAAACTCTCACTACACAATACACTCACCCGTAATTCCAGTATCATCCGGCCGATGGACGGGACGACCTTGCGCTTCTATTGCTGTGGGCCGACTGTATACGGGCCAGCGCATATAGGCAACTTGCGCACTTTTGTACTACAAGATGTATTTCGCCGCTTGGTGGAGTTTTTAGGAATTCAAACCTGCCATGTGCGTAATGTCACGGATGTGGACGACAAGACCATCCGTGAGTCCCAACAAGCAGGTCTGCCGCTGGCCGTATTCACTGACAAGTGGCGTGCTAAGTTCGAAGCGGACTGCTCGGCCCTAAATATCCTTCAGCCGCATCACTCGCCATCGGCTGTTGCGCATGTTGAAGATCAAATTTGCCTGATCCAGCAACTGATTGAAAAAGACCACGCGTATGCAGATGGCAATGGCAGTGTTTATTTCCGGATCAATTCGTTTGCCGATTATGGAAAACTGTCGCGACTCAACCGCTCAGGTGTACGGCAAAACGCCTCCGCACGTTTGAACGACAACGACGAATACGGGAAAGAGTCCTGGCAGGACTTTGTGCTGTGGAAGGCTTGGAAACCAGAGGATGGCTCAAACCATTGGCAGAGTCCGTGGGGGCGCGGCCGCCCTGGTTGGCACATTGAGTGTAGTGCGATGAGTATGCGCTACCTTGGCGAGTCGTTTGATTTACATTCTGGGGGTGTTGATCTAATTTTCCCTCACCATGAAAACGAAATTGCTCAGAGTGAGGCAGCGACAGGAGAACCGTTTGTACAACATTGGTTACATGTTGCTCATCTCCGGGTCGATGGTGAAAAGATGAGCAAATCGCTTGGCAATTTATTTGTTCTCGATGAAGTGGTGGCACGTGGGCACTCTCCTGAGGCACTGCGTTACTTGCTTATTTCTGGGCACTATCGTCAACCTCTCAACTTCAGATGGGAATCGCTCACTGCTGCTGCGAGCTCACTGGCGCGTCTCCATCGCTTCACCGCAGGCGTAGAACATGACCTACTGACTAATCAGGGCCAGAACGCCTTGGAAACGACTGTTTTCACACCAGCTCTGGAAGCGCTTTGTGAGGATTTAAACACGCCAAAAGCGCTAGGTGCCTTGCATCGCGCGCTGCTAAGTCTAAAGCATTCCGCTGCGGGTGAACAGGCTCCGATCCGACGAGATCTCGCTCGTATACTTCAGCTACTCGGATTGCCGGCAACCTCGCAGCAACCTTCGACACAAGCAACTATACCACCTGCAATCATAGCGCTGGCCAATCAGCGTCAAGCGGCGCGAGCTGCCCGAAATTGGGAGACTTCTGATTTATTACGATCAACCTTGTCGGATGCAGGTTGGGAAGTGCGCGACTCGAGCGATGGATTTGAACTCAAACAAACGCAAACACCCCCATTGATGCGCTCAACACTTTGATACTTAAAGCGCCCCTTGAATAGACTTCGTTCATACGCCACCCGATTCATTTGATGTCCTCAAAAAATGATCATCAAAAAACCTAAACTGCGAAGTAATCTCCATACACCGACTCTAGTTGCGTGTCCGATCGAGTGCATCGACATATTTGGAACGATATATTAACTTCCAGAATGACTGGTCTAGCGATTTTAATGAAAATTAGTTTCATTAATGTTGATCCGAGCAATTGATGACTCAAGCTAGCCGCTATGATTCAAAATACTAAATCTGTTTTATTCGCAAAACGTGAGAGCGTCGAGCAAGTCGAAGAAGGTAAACAACTGGCGCCGAAGTTTGATCAACTAGGCGTGATCCCTTGCATCACCGTGCATGCGGAGACGCGCGAGGTGCTGATGTTTGCATTTATGAATCCAGAGGCACTGACACTGACTATTGAGACAGGACTCGCACATTATTGGTCACGCTCTCGTCAATCGCTATGGAAAAAAGGGGAATCGTCTGGAATGTTTCAAACCGTCCGCCGTATGTTGATTGATGATGATCAGGACTGTATCGTACTCGAAGTAGACCTCAGTGAACCACTCAGCGGTGGTAAAGAGGCATCCTGCCATGTCGGCTACCGCTCTTGCTTTTATCGGGAGGTCCCGATTGGCCACAGCGACAGCGCAATCCATTTAAAATTCATTGAAGATTCTAAATCCTTTGACCCCAAGGCGGTGTACGGCGATACACCAAATCCGACTCAGCTTTAAGGTTTTGAATAGACCTATCGGCTAACATACAATCTATCTCACTAGCGTCCAGTTAAAGGTCGCAGATCATCAAAACATCTGTGTCGCGACTTGGAAATCGGGGACTCACCATGGTCTGAAACACGAGTTTGAAGTGCGCATCGAGGACACTCAACATCCGGTAATTGAGGGACTAGAAAATTTCAGAAAGTGGGTAGAGCTCTGGGAAAACATCTATGTGAGCGCAGCAGATGCAACAGTGCATACTTCCAACTTCGCCTCTAAAGAATTTAACGGCGACGATGTCTGGGAGCCTAGCACCATGGTCAGCCAGTTCGGGAAGGGGCGCACAGCTTACATCAGCTTAGGGCATGACTCCACTGCGTTTCAGTGCCCTCAGTTTCGGTGCTGCTCGCTCGCTTAGTTGAATGGGCTGCCACAGGTGAAGTGACGATCCCTCCTGCAATCCACTCGATTCATTAGTCAGGCTCAACCTCACAGGCAAGTAAGGCTTCGGTGATTGCTAAGCGGTCGAGATCAATGCCAATGAAAACAAGCTCTTGGCGCCGATCACCCAGATCTGGATGCCAATTTTTTTGGATAATCTCCGGCATCTCTGCTTCAGTCGCTTCACCATCAGCCAACATCTCGGCCCACCATTTGCCGATGTAATCGTTACGCATGATTTTACCCGCAATCGAGAGCAGACCAATGCGCTTCGGCATGCGAGTCGTCCAATAAAATCCTTTCGCACGAACGACACCGGGCAACTCAAAGCGAAGCAGCTTAAGAAACTTTGTTTCATCAAATGCTCGGCGACTGTTATAAACAAAACTATCCAATCCGTAGTCTTGGTGGTGATGCTTATGCGGAGCAGCCTCTGCTTGTAAACTAAAGCCGCTGGGGTGTTCGTTCGCGGATTCAACGATAGGAGTCAAGCTATCAAGGTTCAAATTAGTTGGCTGAGCAGACTGCCGCTTAGACTCGTGAGAACGACCGTCATTCGTGAGAATAAGATGGCGCCAACGTGCGCTAGTCATGGTCCCTTCTTCGTCGAAGCGTTCGTTTCTAAGGAGTGTCGATGCGTCCACCTTGCCGAAACTGCAACGATGAACTTCTGCTCGACTATTCAAGCTATGCAGATAAGATTCGAGGCGATCAGCATTAGCAGCTGTCACCTGATCCGTCTTGTTTAATAACAATACATCCGCACACTCAATCTGTTCCATAAGTAACTCTTGCAGCGGCCGCCGCTTGTCGGCTTGTAAGACCTGAATGCGCTTTACCGCTTCCGCATCTGCGCGAGCGCCCAGATTATCCTCGAGGTTAGCTGCATCAACCACCGTAACCAGATTAGCCACACGAAGAAAGTCAGCACCTCGTATGCCTTCAAAATTAGCTGCGAAAAGGCTTTCGATAATCGATTTCGGCTCCGCAACACCAGTTGCCTCAATCAATATATGGCTCGGCTTATGTTTTAAATAAAGGTGCAGTAGCGCATCCATTAATTCAGTCTGAATCGAACAACAAATACAACCGCTGGTTAATTCCACCATCCCGCTGATTGGACTTTTTAACTTGCGTATAGACCGCTTAATCAAGCTGGCATCGACGTTGATATCGCCAAGGTCGTTCACCAACACTGCAAAATTTTTAGACGCACCAGATGCGAGCAAGTGGTTCAACAGCGTGGTTTTACCTGAACCGAGAAAGCCACTCAACAAAGTCACCGGTACCCGCTGATCTTCGGTAATCGGATTCTTTGGCCTCCAGAATAAGAACATTTTCGACATGTAACTAATGAAAAATAGTTTCAATAAAGGAGCAAGGTCAGTTCCTCTTTTTTAGTTATTTCTCAATCAAAATTACGCAGCTGTATGTTTGCTTAATTGCGGGGCAGTGGCGGGGTGGAATGCCTCAATCAAACTGCACACTGCCCTACCAGCTCACACGCAGGCCGTCGTAAGCTAGTCGAATCGAATCAGGTAAGGCAGCCTCAGTGGTTTCGTGATCTACAAAATAGGTCATGTGTGTCAGGAACGAGAGTCGCGCATTCATCTCAATTGCAGTTTGTGTCGCCTCTTCAACTGTCATGTGCGAAGGATGTGGCTGGGGTCGCAAGCCATCCAGCACAACGACATCAGCATCCTCAGCAAGGAAACGTGCTTCTTCTCCGACCTCTTTACAGTCCGTGTAATACGCAAATTTCTTGCCAGTATCTGCTTCGGTAAAAATGAGCCCGAGCACCTGCATCGCGCCATGCGGTAAATACACCGATTCGATACTACCGCCAGGAACCTCCAATACTTGCGGCATCTCCTGCAGCTTGAATGCCGGGTAGCCCTTGACCACTGGTTTATCGAGAATCGCATACGGGAAAATGTCACGTATACGTTCTAAACCAGATTCACTGCTATAAACAGGCAAGGCAGTGCCACCATTCAGATCACAAAATCGCCGTAGATCATCCATGCCCAAAATGTGGTCGGCATGCGGATGCGTTAAAATAAAGGTGTCGATCTGTGTCACCTCATTCTGAATACACTGCATACGAAACTCCGGAGCCGCGTCGACCTGAATGTGATGGCCGCCCATTTCCACATGAATCGAGGTGCGCGTACGCCAGTTTAAAGGATTCTCCAGATCGCAACCTCCCTCTGGTTGCGCAATCATCGGAACCCCTTGTGAAGTCCCTGTACCTAAAAATACAATTTCCATAGCTACCCAGCAAACTGGCAATTCTATACTCGCTGGCAATAGAGTATCTCGGTGACGCAAAAATTATTCGGCCAATTGTATCTCCAAGTCGACATAAACCATACGATGGTCACTGCCAGCTAATACGTTTGGCAAGTCGACGATATGACCGCTTCCCTCAATCGAGTCAGCAAGTGATCCGGACACGATAAACCCATCGACTAAAGAGTATTCGACTTGTTTGCGGTAAAAGTGAGTCCATTGCTCACCTCGCGTATCCGCCGCGTGTACCAAGCCACCGATATCCAAAGCGCCTTTGCGATAAAAGCGGCGTAATGGGGCGCTGGCTGGATGATCATTAAAGTCTCCTGCTACCAGAAAATCAGTCATACCAATCGCATACGTTCGCTCTATGATTCGATCTCGACAGGCTTCTGCTTCCCTCGTCCGTCGTTGCTGAGATTCAGGATCGGCCTTCACATCTGACCAGCGACTTTTTAGATGCACTACAAACAGCTTAAATATTGAACTATCCGCGCGTGTGAATGACACCTCCAACAGCCCCCGTCTCACTGTCTCTCGGCCTGCTTGATACTTGAAATTCAGATCTTGATGCTTCACCACGTGAGTAGGAGCAAACTTAGATAACACCGCGACATGACGAACCGAATCAGCTGCTTGGATCAATGTTATGTATGGGTAGTGCAGCCCTTCATCGCTCAAATCAGACCTCAGCTCCTCAAGGAATGGTAGCCCACCAATTTCCTGAATTGCCAAAATATCAGGTGCAGCTTGGTGAATCACCGCGCGCAGGATCGCCTTTTCACTTTCTGGCTTGGGATATGTAGGGCGCCACTTTCCACCTACGTGACGATCCATGATCAGGTAATTATTCAGATTGTACGTAGCAATCCGAATCGACCCAGCTGATAGCGGTGCAGTCACATCGATTCCAGCCAATACAAAATAAAGCAGCTGGAATACAAATCGCATAGGATCAATCAGTCAGCTCGTTGCCATTATTGAAGCAACGAACGTTCGCGCTCCAATAAAGTCGGATGCGAATAATAAAAACGGCTATAGGTCGGATGCGGTGTCAAATTACTTAAATTCTCTCTGTGCAATTTGCGCAGCGCACGAATTAATGGCTCGGCAGAGTCCATCGCATCACGCGCAAACGCATCGGCCTCATACTCATGCTTACGCGACCAAAGACTGGTAAAAGGTGACAGCCAAAATGTAAGTAATCCACTCAAAAGCATAAACAACAATAGC
>Ga0222717_10001929_pt1 | contig 16474 bp, 10 predicted proteins | sample C33_18DmetaG_FD_165053 | JGI IMG/M metagenome (GOLD analysis project Ga0222717, IMG submission 165053) | Estuarine water microbial communities from San Francisco Bay, California, United States - C33_18D | ecosystem: Environmental > Aquatic > Marine > Unclassified | place: USA: California...
GATTTCGAATCACGCTCGACTAGCCTCCGGCACCCTTTAGGAGGGCCTGTAGTTCAATGGATAGAACAATGGTTTCCGGTACCATAGATCGGGGTTCGACTCCCTGCGGGCCTGCCACTCTTTAACCCCTATTTATTAGGGCTTGTGGCGATTTTTCGCACTTAATAACTTCTGATCTTTCGACTCTTTCCGGGCCTGATCAGCCCGCCATTTCTGGACCACTTTGAATGTGAGGTTCAAGCCTTGAATCGTTATATAGCCCGCAAAGTTCCAACGCCCTCTCACTCTGATCCTCTTGATCTGGTCTAACGGAATATCTATGGATCATTCCGTGTCAAGATGGCGGAAAAAGTTTTCCGTTCACCCTCCCCTCTTACATCATTCGTCCTGAAGGGCAAAACGATAGAACTTGCGACCGGCTTCAAGCGGCACGGTGACCTCATTGACTCCATCTCGCTTTGTCCAAACCTTGAAGTCATCGGTTTCTTCAATTGAGAAGCGGATCTTCACACTATTGTTAGCGTTATCCGACTGAAGCACCACTGAGCCTAAACGAGCATCCCTTACTTCGCCAAGAGTCGGCCGTGCATCTCTCTCTGCGATAACCTCAGCGAGATCTTCCTGGGTTGGCCTTCCATCTCTTTCTGCAACGACAAGGTTATATTGAGCGTCGCTGACAAGACTGTATGCGTTGGGATTATTAGTAACATCGGTGCGGCCTTCAAAGCGTGCTGACTCGATCCCCAATTCGTAAGCATCCTGTAAATAAAAGACAGTGAGTTCATTATTATCACTCTCTAATTCAGCCTCTTTTAGATCGGTCAGACCATCTTTATCAGTATCTATAAATCGGGCATCCCTCTCTGTAATAACGGCTTCGTAGGTTGAACCTAAGACAAGACCGAAGCTCAAAGGATCTTTAATCACATCGTTTTGACCAGTTTCGCGAGCACTAGCTACAGCCGTTTCAAATTCCGTGTTATTAAGATAAAAAACAGTCCCAACATTGGGGTCAGTTTCAAGTTCGATCTCCTTAATATCAGTAATGCCATCAGCATCAGTGTCTTCAAATCGTGAGTCACGCTCTGCTACAACGAGAGCATACGCCGCGTCTTTCTCGGCAATTGATTCACTCAAAGTCGTTATCACTCCGTCCTTCTCCGCAAGATTCGCTGTATAATTTTCAAGGTTCTCATCTCGCTCTACCACCACAAGAGCATAGGCCGCGTCCTTCTCGGCAATTGATTCACTCAAAGTCGTTATCACTCCGTCCTTCTCCGCAAGATTCGCTGTATAATTTTCAAGGTTCTCATCTCGCTCTGCCACCACAAGAGCATACGCCGCGTCTTTCTCGGCAATTGATTCACTCAAAGTCGTTATCACTCCGTCCTTCTCCACAAGATTCGCCGTATAATTTTCAAGGTTCTCATCTCGCTCTGCCACCACAAGAGCATAGGCCGCGTCCTTCTCGGTAATTGATTCACTCAAAGTCGTTATCACTCCGTCCTTCTCCGCAAGATTCGCCGTATAATTTTCTAGGTTCTCATCTCGCTCTGCTATTAAAGCATTATAGTCCTCTTGAGTAGGTCGTGCATCTCTCTCCGCAATCACACTTGCAAGTTGAGCCTCCAACTCCTCGATTCGCGTGGAATCATCAGTGGTTGTAATCGAGGTCTGAAATGGATTCTCGTTATCTTCCCAGAACATTAACGAGTCATCTTCCGTTGCAATCGACGGAGTCGGGGGCTGATTTGTAATCACCTCAGGATCATTAAAAATCCATGTCGAAACGTCACGCACAACGGTATTATATGCAACCCCCTCCAGGGAGTTTGCAGTTGTATCAAAGATCCTGAGCCCCAACCGGACGGGGAATTCTGAAGGGAATAAATCACCGAGTTCAGCATCAAGCTCAGAACTAATTTGGAAAACTGACTCCAATCCTTCTCCAGCACTAAAAGTTCCGATAACCTCGTCTGGGTTTGTGGAACCTATTCCGAGAAAAGGATTAAAAGATTGCCAATCCACACTCGTAAAATCAGCACCACTTTTAGACGGTTCAACCCCATCAAAAGAACCGACCTGAATTTGCGAACCCTCAGGAAGAGCATCACCTAACCCATTTAGGACATTGGCAAAAGAACCGCCCCCAATCGTTATAGAAGCCGTAAAAGCAATTTTACTAAGGAAAATAAAAATCGCCGATGTCATTACTATAGTTTTCAAATCCCAGTAAGTTAACCGGAATTTTTCCTAAATCAACTCGGGAGCCCAAAGCTCCTTGCTTGGATTGTTTGTCAAACTGTCCGAGCGACAGAAGCGTTAGATTGAACATTACCGTGGTAACAACAAACATTTGAAGTATTGAGAATAATCAGAACAAAAATCTTTTTTTGGTGAAAATATCTGTGGAAGCAAAACAAATGAAAAAAGCACTTCTCAAAGCACGGAAAAGCATCGAAAAGAGTGGCTCAAAAGGTGAGGCTCGCGAGAAGAATATCTGAGTTCTTTTGTAACTCCTCCCCGACCTGCATCCTACTTCTCATTCATTCCCTTATTTCAAGCACCTTAAAAACTAACCGATGAAAAAACTGACTTTCAATAAACTCATCCTAGGCAGCGCCGTTGGAATACTGGCACAGCTCGAGGCCAAGCCTCCTATCAATTTCAGCGCACCTGTTCCGATAGCCGCGCCCCAAGAAAAGAGGAGCGATTCAAAAAAGAAGAAGTCTACGGCCCCAAAACGCAAACTGTCTCGCGGAGTCCTCACTCCAATGGACCCCGAAGGTGTCGAGTTTAAAGTCAAGCCCGCTCCTAAGAAGCTCACAATCAACCAAGGCGATAGCGTCGTTATCATTGGATCTGGCATAGCCTCCCGGATGAACCATTTCCCTCATTTTGAGACCGAGCTCTTCCTACGGTTCCCCGAAAAAAACATTAAAATCCGTAACATGGGCGACGAAGGGAACACTCCCGGATTCCGCCCCCACCCTGGCCGTAACCAAGGCGACCAATACGCCTTCCCTGGTGCCAAAGAACTTTTGCCTAAAGAACTGCAAACCGCATCGAGACCAGCTGGACATTTTGAAACCCCTGACCAGTGGCTAACTCGCCTTGGAGCCGATACCATCATTGCCTTCTTCGGCTACAATTCGTCCTTCGCAGGTCCAGCTGACCTCGATCGATACAAGTCTGAGCTTCGGGCCTTCATTCGCCACACCCTCTCGCAAAAGTACAATGGTGAATCAATTCCACAGCTTGCCCTAGTCTCCCCCACTACGGTGCAAGACCTCTCTGATCAATTCAGCGTCCCTGATGGTTCTGCCATCAACAAAAATCTGGAGCTTTACACCAAAGCCACCCAAGAAATCACCGCAGCCAATGGTGCTCTTTTTGTAGATGCCTTCTCTGGCAGCAAAGACTGGTCCGGGGATCTCACCATCGATGGAGCTCTTCTTAACGATGCTGGGTATCAAAAGCTGGCCCCAATGCTAGCCGATGAAATCTTTGGTAAGGGCAAGGCAAACGAGAACAAGCGACCATCCGTCCACACCGCGGTTGTCGAAAAAAACTTTATGTGGCTCAACAACTTCAAGGTTCCTAACGGGGTTCACGTGTATGGCCGTCGCTATAATCCCTTCGGGCCAGATAACTATCCCTTCGAGTTGAAGAAGACCCGCCAGATGACTGCAAATCGTGACCAAGCAATTTGGGCTACCTTGCAAGGCAAGCCCTTCGACCTCGTGGCCGCTGATTCCAAAACCATCGAGCTCCCACCGGTAAAATCCAACTACAGACCGAGCGGAAAGAATGGAACAGTCGACTACCTCGAGGGTGAGGTCGCTGAGACAAGAATCGCAACTCCTGAGGGCTACAAGATCGAGCTCTTTGCATCAGAAAAAACCTTCCCTGACCTAAAAAACCCCGTGCAGATTGCCTTTGATAATAAGGGACGTCTTTGGGTCTCAACTATGGAAAGCTACCCCCACTACCGCATCGGGGATGCTCGCCCTAAGGATAAAATTCTCATCTTTGAGGACACCGATAATGATGGGGTTGCTGATAAGCAGATCGTCTTCGCTGATGATCTTCACATTCCAATCGGCTTCGAGATCTCACACGATGGTGTTTACGTGTCCCAAAGCGGAAGCTTGGTCCGTCTACAAGACACAAACGGGGATGATAAATACGACGTTTCAGAACTCCTCTTAAGCGGATTCGATGATCACGACACCCACCACGCTATCTCGGCATTTTGCGCTGACCCCAGCGGTGCCTTCGTGATGAACGAAGGGGTTTTCCTTCACTCAAACACCGAGAGCGTTTATGGACCCGAGCGGGGAACCAACGGCGGCTTCTGGCGCTACAGCCCACAACGAAAACACATCCTCCGCTACGCACAGTACAGCATTCCAAACCCATGGGGTGTCGCCTTTGACGATTACGGTCAGGACTTTTTTCTCCACACCTCAGGACCTTCCATGACCTGGATGCTCCCCGGAACTGTCAAAGCGCGATACGGTGCAAACTTTAGAGCTCCCGACCTTCTCACAAGCAATAAGGTCCGCCCCACCTCAGGAATCGAGCTCGTCTCTAGTCGCCACTTCCCTGATGAAGCCCAAGGAGATATCCTCATCAATAATAACATCGGATACCTTGGAGCGAAGCAGCACAAATTGATCGAAAATGAAACCGGCTTCACCACCAAGTATGTTCAGGATCTTTACGTTTCAAAAGACCTGAACTTCCGGCCCGTCGATCTCGAGTTTGCTCCGGATGGTTCTCTCTACGTTGCTGACTGGCAAAACGCGCTCATCGGTCACATGCAGCACAGTGCACGTGACCCCCTCCGCGACCACGAGCACGGCCGGATCTACCGCGTGACCTATCCCTCTCGCCCCTTGGTTAAGCCGGCCAAAATTGATGGTGCCTCAATCGATCAACTTTTCGCCAACCTCACTCTTCCTGAGTATCGCACGCGCTATCGCACTCGTCGCGAACTTCGCGAACGCGATAGCGTAAAAGTTGCCAAAGCGGCCAGCACTTGGGCCGCCAAACAAAATAACCACCGGCTTAAACTTGAAGCACTCTGGGTGACTTGGGGCGCCGACCAAGTCGATGCTGATCTCCTCAACGAGCTCTCTCAATCCAATGACCATCGCATCCGCGCGGCCGCGGTCCGCGTCGCTCGTTTCAATGAGCACAAGCTTGCCAACCTGACCGAGATCCTCTCCAGAGCGGCAAACGATGATCACGGTCGCGTCCGTCTCGAATCTATTGCTGCCGCCTCATACCTTCCTGCAAACCAGGGGCTCGCTGTCCTCGCGATTGCGGAGGCGAAGGGCATTGATTCCACTATGAAACAAAGCTTCGAATTTGCGGAAAACGTCTTCTCAGGAAGCGCCGTCAAAGGGGAGGTCGCAAAAAAGGTGACCGCTCCCAAGCACCTCTCAAAGGAAGATTCCGTTCGCTTCGTTAAGGGAGCAGAAGTCTACGGTCGAGAGGCTCACTGCACCACCTGTCACCAACCCGATGGCAAAGGATTACCCGGCTCCGGGTTCCCACCGCTGAATGGAACGAAGTGGGCACAAGGAGATTCAAATCGCCTTATCAAACTCACCCTGAAAGGTCTCATGGGCCCTATCGAAGTGGCGGGTAAGAAATACCCGGGCCAGGTTCCCATGACTCCCTTCGAGTCCCTTCTCAATGATGATGAGGTTGCTTCAGTCCTGACCTACGTCCGCAACTCTTTCGGAAATAAAGCCTCCCCTATCCGGCCAGATGATGTGAAAAAAGTGCGCGATGAAACCAAGAGCAAGGAGGGACTCTACAGCCCTGATGAATTGCTTAAAGCGCACCCCATGAGGTAGCCATTCTACAAAACGAGAGAAAGAATTCTCCTCACTCAACTTTCAGGGCGGACAGTTTCATGGCCGCCCTTGTTTTTTAACTAGAATCCGAAATAGAAGAAGCTCATCTCGAGTCTCCTTACACCTTTCCAGGGCCGGGAACCTCGAAGCCTTTACGATTCGAATCTTTGAGAAGGGCGTTGGCCGCTGCGGCATGATCTCCGACGTGCTTCTCAGCCTTAGGGTCAAATTTCAACCAAGGACCAACGACATAACCAGCCCCATCTTTAGGAACCCCTACTCCATCAGCCATTATGCTGTGTAGTTTTCCAAAGTGTTCAGCGGCGGGGGCATTATCTCCAAAGCGACCAGCCTTGGCATTAAAAGGAACCTTCTCACCAAGACGATACGAGTTATTCATGAGGTGACCCAGGACGCAGCCGTAATGGGCCTCGAGAACGTTTCCGTTCGCCATTTCAGGTTTCCCTTCGCGGCAGGCGGTGATGAAACTTCCCCAGTTTCCTCCTGGGGTGACATCTCCCTGAGGAACTTTGACGGACTCGCCTTTGTTGGAACCAGGCGCATAGTATCTATTGCGAATGATACGACCTCCATCTTCGAAGTAGTATTCATTTTCAACCTGACGTTCGTAACCTTTGTAGTTCACGTTACGGACATTGAAGAAGGCCCATTGCCCATTTGGATATTCCGCCATCCCCATCATGGTATTGGGTGTTTCGCCTTGGTCATTCCATTGAAAACGGCCACCCAACGACATGACGCGAGTCGGATTCGTTTGATCTTCATCGAGAGCCCAAGCCGCGACGTCGAGCTGATGAGTTCCTTGGTTATTCATGTCACCATTACCGGTCTTCCAAAACCAATGCCAATCGTAGTGAGCATAGTTCGCGTGATAGTCATCAATCTGGGCGGGACCACGCCAAAGATTCCAGTCGAGGTTTTTAGGCGGGGCTGAAGCTTTATCAAAGCCGATGCCACCACGCGGTTTGCAACAATAGCCGTAGGAAATCTTGAGACGGCCAAACTTGCCGGCGCGAATCGCTTCACTTAATCCTGCGATTCCAGCATCGGAGCGACGCTGCGTTCCGTGCTGAATGACAACCCCGTATTTTTGCTGCGCTTCGACACAAATTCTTCCTTCCGCAACGTCATGGCTCATCGGCTTCTCAACGTAAACATGCTTCCCTGCCTGGGCCGCCCAAATCGTCATGAGCGAGTGCCAGTGATTGGGGGTGGCCACCGAAAGGGCATCAAGGTTCTTGTCAGCTAAAGCTTCACGCACATCGGAAACTCCTTTGGTGGTAAAGGGTAGACCTTTGCCTTCTACTTTTTTACGTAGATCAGCCATCCGCTGGGCCAGAACCTTCTTGTCGGGATCAATCAAATAAGCGATCTCGACCCCCTTTTGTCCAAGAAACCCATCAATATGGCTTTTCCCGCGGCCATTCAGTCCGGCGACGGCAAGGCGGAGGCGGTTGTTCGCTCCGATGATTTGTGCACCAGCGATTCCACCGGAAATAAAAGGCGCAACACCAGCGGCGAGAGTAGATTTGAGGAAGTGACGACGTTTGTTGATCATGGTTTTAAAACGAGTTCCTACGAAGATGGAGAAGACACCCTCAAAGAGCAAGAAGGGAAACCAAATCCGCGATCACAAGAGAAGCCCGAGAAGGCGATCTCGGACTGAATCATTTCTAACGAGACCAGAAAACTCCCCGGCACCCGGCCCAATAGAGGTGAGCTGGGTAGGGTCAGAGGTGTGGCAGATTCCGGTCCAACCCACCCCGGTCACGTTACCGACAATTTGCCCCAGTAAGCCGACCGGATTAGAGAGTTGATTGCTCCATTCAGTCACCTTCTTCCCGGCACAACGGTCCATAAGAGCTTCCAACTCCTGAGATGAAGGCTTAAACCCATAAATCGCCTCCATCAGCTTTCCCAGCCCCCCTGCCGATTTCGTTTGAGTCTGTTGCCAACGCTGAAGGAAAAATTCAGCGGAACCTTTAATTTTGGCGATTTTGGAAAACGATTCATCGGTCTGACGATAGCCTGCCCCGGTTCCATTCAACCCGGGATTAGCATTACCGTGATCGCTTGTCAAAACGACAAGGATGTCATCGCGGCCACCCGTCATGGCCAGAACTTTGGCAACCGCATCGTCAAATGCCATCTGCTCGTGCAAAATTGCACCGATATCATTCTTGTGGGCCGCATGATCAATTCTGGCCCCTTCGATCTGAAGCAAGAAAGAGGCATCATCATCAAGGAAACGAGATAACGCTGCTTGACTCATTTCGGCAAGAGTCGGAACCACCTTCTGCATCTCCTTGTTCTGATCACGATCGATTGTGTAAGGAATATATCCTGGGGCAAAGGTTCCCAACATCTTGCGCGATTTTGATTTCAAAAGATCCGCCCGTGATTGCACAACATCATATTTTTCACGCGCAAAGCTCCCAAAAAGATCTTTCTTGTCTCGCCGTGTTTTAGGGTCAAAAAACCTGGAGCCTCCTCCTAAGATCACGTCGACCCGATTTAAATACTGAGTAGCGATCGCATCTTCTTGTCCCCTCTTGAGGACTGAGGACGCAAAACCCGCCGGCGTAGCATGGGTAATACTTGCCGTAGAAACTAAGCCGAGCCTGACTCGCTCCTTCTCGAGAGTCTCACCGATCGACTCTAGCCGTTTTCCATTTTCATCAAAATTAATCTGTCCATTTGGCACTCGTTGCCCAGAACTCCAAGCTGAAGAAGCAGCAGCCGAGTCTGTGACCATAGAGCTCGAGGAGGCCGTATCCATTAAGCCGAGAACCGCTTCACCTCCGGCTAGTAATTCCCACCAAGAGGTTCCTTTACCTCGCAGCTGATTTGAAAATGCCTCAGTCATCGAGAGAACTCCCTGACTCATTCCATCAGAAACGCAAAAAATCACACCTCGCGGCTTTTTACGGATCGTTTTCGCCCCAGAACTTTCCTGCCCCTGAACAAGACCTGTCAGCACACCCGCAGCTCCTCCGGCCAGACTCCCCTGCAGCAAATGACGACGTGTGTAACTCATAGAAGGACTAAATACCGCACTGAGCAAATTACGCGATCAGGAAAGGTCTATTTTACAGACTCAACCGACAAAGCCTAAGAAGAAACCTTCGTCGAAGTAACCCCATCGCTGGGCTCCGGAGGATGGTCTTTGATAAAGGACACCACTTCTTCGACATCATCGCTCAGGAGAAGCATCTCATGGTAATGACGTCCTTCCGAGAGACTCTGAATAGCCTCCCACAATGGCGTCTCCTGAGTGTATCGTTCAGTCCCCAGAAAGACCATTGGGCTCACTTCTTGGTAGCTGGCGTAATGGTTTTGACAGGCATCCTGAAAAATTTCCTGTGTTGTTCCAGCGCGGCCGGGAGCGAAGATGATTCCATATCGCGCGATCGCGAGAAGTCCGTCTTCACGAATGCTATTTGAGAAATACTTCGCGATGTGGTTTGCGAACATATTGGTCGGCTCATGACCGTAAAACCAAGTCGGGATCGCGAGGCTAGAATGCCCGGTCGGATACCTTTCAATAACGCGATTAGCTGCGTCGATATATCCGCCATCGGTATAATTGGGAGCAATCGAGAGGTCATCAAGAATAGCATCCAACTCAACTTCATTAATACTAGCAAGGTATGCCCCTAGGTTAGCAGCCTCCATGATTCCCGGACCACCACCGCTCGCAATAAAGTAGCCAGCAGCGGTTAACTCTCGGGCCAGATGAGCGACTTTTCTAAAAGCTAAATCGTTACGCCCGGTGCTGTGCCCCCCCATGATCGCGACCACTTTCTTCACCCCATCTTTCTCAACACGACCTTCAAGAAGATCAGTTAAGCCATCATCAATCGCATGGTCGTGAAGTCGTTCCGCTAATGCCTCGATAATATCCGGATTCTTTTTCCCGTGTTTCACGAAGTGATCATAGATCTCCTTGTCTATGCTCTTATCATCTTCCTGTGTCCAGCCTTCCATGAGCTCTTCGCGGGTATAAAGTTCGGGACGATAGGGATTAAAGGGTAAATCGGAAAACTCAGGGAAAACCAGAGCCCCCTTATACATTAAATCACAAACTGAAACCTCAGCAGGGAAACGACAGCCAAGAAAAACCGCCCCATCACAGTCCAACTCTGTCCACGGAAGATTCGCCTCGCGCAAATCCAAGCCCTGAACGACAGCACAGCTCAGCTGCCCCTCTGATCGGGCAATTCGATCAAGGGAATCAATTTCTCGAATAACAGAACATTTCATGAGGAAATCACTGAAGGATGAAGGACACCGACGTAGGGTAAATTACGGTACTTCCCGTTGAAATCGAGGCCGTATCCAACCACGAATTCATCCCCAATTTCAAAGCCTGAATAATCCGCCTCTACCTCTTGGGCGCGTTTCTTATCTTTTGTAAGTAAGACACAAGTCTTCACTTCCCTTGCACCCATTTCGCGGAGCTTCTCTGTCACCGCTGCCAAAGTCCGACCAGTATCAAGAATATCATCAATCAAAAGAACACAGCGACCATTTACGTCGGGTAGTTTGCGATCAAGGAAATCAACCTGCCCAGAACTCTCAGTTCCGCCATGATAACTCGCAACATTCAGACATTCGACCTCAAGTCTCAAGGGAACCCTCCGCAACAGATCTGCCATAAAAACGAAAGCTCCCTTCAAAAGGGCCACGACCTGCAGTGAATCTTCACCAGAAAAATCCGCATGAACTTTTCGCGCGATCACGTCGAGTCTCTTCTCGATCACTTCTTCAGCGATCAGCACTTTTTCGATATCTTCATGCATCTATGTGAAATAAGTAACTCTATTGATAGAAGTCGATGAAAACTAAAAAAATCTCTGATTATCCCTCATCATATTTGAAGAATTGGTCAAGCGCCATAGGCACTTACAATAGAATTCAGCAGACAATCACTCGGGTCTTTATAATCACTTCAAGACGAAAAAAGCTCGGAGAAAAACCCCGAGCTTTGGAAGCCTTGATCGTAAGCTTCGCCTACTCCTCAAGATCAAATCGATCCAGATTCATGACCTTTGTCCACGCCGCAGCGAAATCCGCTACAAACTTCTTTTCACCATCCATACTCCCGTAAACCTCTGCAATAGCGCGCAGCTGCGAGTTTGAGCCGAAGACAAGATCAACTGATGAAGCGGTCCATTTCACCTTACCCGTTCCGCGGTCACGACCTTCATAGAAGTGCTTACACATCGGCGAGACCTTCCACTCGGTTCCCATGTCGAGAAGATTGACGAAGAAGTCATTCGATAAAGACCCGGGCTCATCAGTGAAAACACCCAGACCAGGAAAGCCCACATTAGTATCGAGAACACGAAGGCCCCCAACCAAAGCCGTCATCTCAGGGGCTGTTAAAGTAAGAAGCTGGGCACGATCAATAAGCATCTCGGGAGCGGGACGATCCAAAGTTCTTCCGAGAAAGTTACGGAAAGGGTCCTGCTTAGGCTCAAGGACGGCAAAGGACTCAATATCAGTCATCTCCTGACTCGCGTCTGTCCTTCCCGGAACAAACTGAATGGCAATCTCGTGACCTGCCTTCTTGGCTGCAGCTTCGACTGCAACTGAACCGCCTAGGACAATCAGATCTGCGAGCGAGACTTTCTTGCCACCGCTTGCCGAAGCATTGAATTCGCTCTGCAACTTTTCGAGGACTGGAAGGATTTTGACTAGTAGCTCAGGCTGATTTACGGCCCATCCCTTTTGGGGAGCAAGCCGAATTCGCGCCCCATTAGCACCGCCACGATTATCGCTTCCTCGGAAGGTCGAGGCCGAAGCCCAGGCGGTCGAGATCAGTTGTGAATGAGTTAGCCCCGAATCAAGCAACTTGGCTTTGAGCGATTTAATTTCAGCCTCACCAATCACTGGGTGATCAACCTTGGGAACGGGATCCTGCCAAACCTGAGCTACAGGGACCTCATCACCGAGATGAGTCGTAATTGGCCCCATGTCACGGTGAGTAAGCTTATACCAAGCCTTAGCAAAAGCTTTTGCGAACTCATCGGGCTTCTCAAGAAAGCGCTTCGATATTGGTCCGTAGATCGGGTCAAGCTTCAACGCGAGATCCGAAGTGAACATCACCGGAGCGTGACGTTTCTTGGGATCATGAGCATCAGGCACTGTTCCGGCAGCCGCACCTCCTTTTGGAACCCAAAGTTTGGCACCTGCCGGGCTTTTAGTGAGCTCCCAATCGTAAGCAAACATGTTGGCAAAGTAGCTATGTGACCACTGGGCTGGGGTGCTAGTCCAAGCTCCCTCAAGCCCACTTGTAATAGTATCAACGCCGTTACCTTTCCCTTTGCTATTCTTCCAACCTAATCCCTGTTCTTCTAAAGGAGCAGCCTCTGGCTCAGGCCCAACATTCCCTTCAGGGCTATGCGCTCCGTGAGCTTTACCAAAGGTGTGTCCCCCAGCAATGAGGGCGATCGTTTCCTCGTCATTCATTCCCATGCGACCAAAGGTCTCACGAATCTGTTTAGCCGAGGCGAGAGGATCGGGGTTGCCGTCAGGACCCTGGGGGTTCACATAAATCAAACCCATCTGAACCGCCGCGAGAGGGTTAGCAAGCTTTCCATCATCGTAGCGCTTCTTTGCCAACCACTCACTTTCTGGGCCCCAATAAATATCTTCCTGCGCCTCCCACACATCGGCGCGGCCTCCTCCGAAGCCAAAGGTTTTGAAGCCCATGGACTCAAGAGCCACGTTACCACTCAGAATCATGAGGTCGGCCCATGAAATTTTTTGACCATACTTCTGTTTGATTGGCCAAAGAAGTCGCCGCGCTTTATCGAGATTCCCATTGTCCGGCCAGCTGTTAAGAGGGGCAAAACGTTGCGTTCCATCAGAAGCACCCCCACGCCCGTCATAAGTCCGATAGGTTCCTGCGCTGTGCCAGGCTAATCGAATAAACAAAGGACCATAGTGACCGTAGTCTGCTGGCCACCAGTCCTGAGAATCTGTCATCAGGCTAGTAAGATCTCTTTTCAAAGCCGCCAAATCGAGCTTCTTGAATTCCTCGGCATAGTCAAAATTACCACCAACCGGATTTCCCTTGGCTGAGTTTTGATGAAGAATCCCGAGGTTAAGTTGGTTGGGCCACCAGTCACGGTTACCATACGCTGAAGCCGCTGTATGACGTGCTGCAGGCGCCGCCTGCGGCCCCATAACCGGGCACTTTGTAATGTCCCCTCCCGCTCCATGGTCCGCTTGCCCGGACACATTCCCTATTCCAATTGTAACCAGAAAGCTAAGCGAAAAAAGCGGGCCTAGGCTGAACGACGTCCCGGCCTTTGGACCGGTCTTTGGGCTTCCTAAATAATCGAGGATATTTTTCATAATTTGGCATTTAAGCTTAACAGCAATAAGAATTAAAATGACGTGATTTTAAAATCACGTCAATAAAGCTTCCTTATTACCACTGCAACCCATTGAGATCCAATCTTTCACCACCGATTTTTTTTATAAGGCGGACTGTCAGAGAAAGAAGAACTAGGATTGGTTCCTAGCGATTTGCTGAGACGAGAAAATAAAACGGCGCTCCCCGATTTAGGGAAGGCCGTTTTAAAATAACACCAAATCCGATCTAGCTGATCAGTTCAGGCCAATCTTCAGTATGGAAGAACTCGCCGGCTGGCTTATCAAGACGCTCATAAGTATGAGCTCCAAAAAAGTCACGCTGTGCCTGCAGGAGGTTTGCAGGGAGGCGTTCGGACCGGTAGCTGTCGTAATAGGCAAGTGAGCCTCCGAAGCTTGGTGCCGGAATCCCGTTGAGCGCCGCAAGGCTGACCACTTCACGCCAGTTCTGCTGGGCATCGGTTAGAATATCCGTGAAGAATGGAGCCAACATCAAATTGGTCGGAGCATCGCTCTGGTAAGCCTCGGTAATCCGGTTAAGAAAGCGGGCCCGGATAATGCAGCCGCCACGCCAAATCTTAGCAATTTCACCTAGATTTAGATCCCAACCTTTTTCAGCGCCAACCTTCGAGATCAAGTCAAGTCCCTGAGCATACGAAACAATTTTAGAGGCATAGAGAGCATCTCGTACTTTCGCGACAAGATCCTCCTTACTCATATCACCAAGACTGAAGTCGGTATTCAAAGGCCCCTGAAGAACCTTGGAAGCGTTAATCCTTTGATCGCGCATTGCTGAGAGGATCCGCGCTTCGACCGAAGCCCCGATCGTCGAGAGTGGAACAGCGTGCTCAACAGCTTCCATCATGGTCCAACGACCAGTTCCTTTTTGACCAGCTTTATCGACGACGAGATCTACAATGTGTTTACCGGTCTCCGGATCAGTTTGCTTAAAAATATTTGCAGTAATTTCAATGAGGAAGGATTCAAGATCGCCGGCATTCCAATCGGAAAAAATATCGGCGAGTTCTTCGTTGGTAAATCCAGCAGCCTTGAAAATGTTATAGGCTTCACAGATGAGCTGCATATCGCCGTACTCGATACCATTGTGAACCATCTTCACGAAGTGACCAGCACCACCCTCCCCGATGTGAACCACGCAAGGTTCGCCGTCGACTTTTGCGGAGATGCTTTCGAAAATTGGTTTCATCACTTCCCAAGTCGAAGCGGGACCGCCAGGCATAATCGAAGGACCTTTGAGCGCCCCTTCTTCGCCACCTGAAACGCCAGCGCCAATAAACCGGAACCCGGCTTCACCAACGTATTTATCACGACGCTCGGTATCGGTATAAAGAGAATTACCGCCGTCGATAATGATGTCATCAGGATCGAGAAGAGGCATGAGAGATTTGATGACAGCGTCCACCGGGCCTCCAGCCTGCACCATGATTTGAATTTTGCGTGGGGTTGCGAGAGATTCTACAAATTCCTCGAGACTTTCACAGCCAACGAGAGCTCGGTCAGGGTTTTCTGCGATGAACTCAGTCATCTTGGAGCTAGTCCGATTATACACCGAAACCTGGAAGCCGCGGCTTTCCACATTAAGCACAAGGTTTTGACCCATAACGGCCAAACCAATCAGTCCGAAATCACTTTTCTTTTCCATGGCGTTATTCCGCGCATCCCGCGGATCCTCAGCCCTTAGCGATGGGCAGCCAAAAAGGCAAATGCAATCTGTGCGACAACCCTAGCCTCTTTGCGCGTTCTGAACATCACACTGGATCTGGTTTCGTAACTCTTCAAGTGATTGGAATTTCTGTTCATCGCGGATTTTCCGCAAGAATCCGACTTCAAGTTCCCAGCCATAATCCATCGGAAGATCATCAGTGAAAAGATGAACCTCCAAACTCCGCCTCCGACTGTCATCGACGGTCGGCCGAGTCCCAATATTTGCGACACCAGGAACTCCATTTCCCTCAACCACATATACGCCATTGGGAGGTAAAACCTCGTCGGCCACAACGACATTTGCCGTGGGGAACCCGATTGTCCGCCCCAACTGCCGCCCGCGAACGACCGTTCCAAGAACCGAATAATGCCTTCCCAGCATTGTCGCGACTGAATCGAGATCCTCTTCTTGTAAGCACTTACGAATTCGGGTGCTGCTTATTCTGAGCCCATCCTGTAAAATGGCAGAGATCTCAAGAACATCGACTCCCGATTCACTTCCCCACTCACGGAGACGCTGCATGTTACCCTCGCGCCCGCGGCCAAAACTCCAATCATCCCCAGCTGAAAGCTTCTTAACTCCAGTGGCAAAAAGATCATCAGCGAATTTGCGAGCTTCCCTAGCCGCGAACTCCGGTGAGAATTCGATGATCACCAAAAAATCGACCCCGAGTCCGGAAAGGAGGCGCTTCTTTTGATCGAGACTTGATAGGATGCGACGCGGCGCATGGTTTGGAGCCAAGACCTGCACTGGATGAGGATCAAAGGTTAACACCCCGAGATCCCCTACCCCACGAGCTGCCGCAATAACGGCCTGATGGCCCAGATGGACTCCATCGAAAACCCCCAACGCTAGACCAAAAGATCGATCAAAATCAGAAAGCTCTTTGAGTCCGTGTAAAACCTGCACATCGCAATGAACGAAGCGTGGCTGCTTGTGTCAACCCACTAGCGGCGGCGGCCTCGCTTACGAAGGTAAGGAGGAACGTCAAGATCCTCGCCATCCTTGTCAACGTTTGGCGACTCTCCGTCGAAACGGCCCTTCGGCGCACCTTCGAGAAGGAGTTCACCCTGATTACCGGACGCCTTGGAAGCTCCCAACTCTTCGATTTCAAGCTCGGCCTCTTTGGGAGGTTCGGGTTCTCCCTTATCCGATTTCTCTTTTAATTTGGGATCCGCAAAATCATCTAAACTATCGGCTTCAAGGTCGATATCCTCCTCTTCCAACGACTCTTCTTCCACCTCCTCGTCGATTTTTTCATCATCAGATTCCTCGGATTCTTCATCCTCTAACCCCTCCGGCTCCTCTTCAATAAAACCGATAGCTTCATCTGCCAGTTCTGGTTCTGGTTCTGGTTCTGGTTCTGGTTCTGGTTCTGGTTCTGGTTCTGGTTCTGGTTCTGGTTCTGGTTCTGGTTCTGGTTCAATGACCAGAGCCTCCTCTTCCGCGACAGGCTCATCGTCGGCCTCAATCT
>Ga0222717_10001933_pt1 | contig 16466 bp, 14 predicted proteins | sample C33_18DmetaG_FD_165053 | JGI IMG/M metagenome (GOLD analysis project Ga0222717, IMG submission 165053) | Estuarine water microbial communities from San Francisco Bay, California, United States - C33_18D | ecosystem: Environmental > Aquatic > Marine > Unclassified | place: USA: California...
TGAAGGTAAGTACTTATTAAAGGACTCTTCCAGTTTGTCTGTTTTTACACTTTCAAGTAAATCTGACATCAATTCTTTCTTCTCTTTACCTAGTGGTGCCATTAGACTGTTTAATGTATCCTTACGGGTCATTTTGTCTTCTGCAATCCTTAACTTAGACTCAACTAATTTAGTTGCTTCTTCTCTCTCAGCAATTACTTGCGTTGATTCGTTAAGTTTTGTTTCCATTTCAGTAATTTGTTTTTGTATCTTCTTGATTTCTTTTGCTTCGTTTAAGTAACTAGTACCATATTCGTTCGCAAATGCTTCAAAAATTCTACGACCAAAGTCGTTTTCACGTGCATTAGTAATATCATCACGGAAAGATTTAACTTCATTAGTCATTACGGAATTAACAACGCCTTCGACCTTGTTTGCCGCCTTCTTAATGAAATCAATTTTGGCTTCTGCTAATTGCTTCTTGCCTTCTTTAACCATTTTGACTTTTTGTTCTACTAAAGATTTTTTGTCTTCGTGGAACTCTGATAGTTCAGTTGCTAATTGCTCTGCTACAAAATTATCTAATTTTGCTACATGCTCACTAGTATTTGCTCTATCTGCTCTTAGTTCTTTAACTTCTTTAGCAACCATTTCAGTTACAAATCTGTCTAAAACTTTAGCATGTTCACTAATTGCTTTCGTGTATTTTACTCTGTCGTTTGCAAGGGACTGTTTTTCTTCTGCAATTTGAGAAATTTCTGCTTCAACTTTTTCAGAAATAAATTTATCAACTGCTTCTACAATCTGACTCTTGTCATGATCGTATCGCTGTGCAAACTCTTCTCTAAGTTCCGCTGTAAGCTCTTCTCTTGCTTCAGAAATCTTACCTTCCCATGCTTCTTGAAGAGCTGATTTAACGTCTTCCGTTAACTCTGCATTCTCAAGTAGTTCTGTAAAATTCACTGTCATAGTAGTCTCCTACTTATATTTTTAAATCGTTGATGAAACCAGTGATTGCTTTCATCAAGTGTTTTTCTGCACTTTTATCATGTGTTAATGCTCTAGCAGTATCAAACATCTGTGAACCGCCTTGCATATTAAATAAACTCTCATATATAGTCTTTGGGTAGGCGTCTGGTGCACTAGGTTGTGCCACAATGTCCACTGTTACTATGTCGAAGTCTGAAACGTTTCCGTTATCGTTCACGTTTCCTGAACCTCTACTACTAACACCCAGTTTTGCTCCTGCCTTCAATAATGCTCTTGCAATATTGCCCATTGGTGTTTCTATAATTTTAAGTTTGCCCAAACCGTCCGAACCTTCACAATACAAATCTGTAATGATATGACTTACACGGTCTAAATTTATTTGTAACTCTTCAGGGTGATCTAACTCACCCATCACAGTTTCGCCTTTTCCAAGGCGTTCTTTTACACTATCACAAGCCTTTGCTATCTCGTCTTTAGGATATACTCTTCCATTTTGATTTTTTACGTCGCCTTGGATGAATAGACCTTGCATAAATAAATCCTTGCCATCTTTAGATTCCAAAATTTGGACTCTAGATTGCTCTGGACTCATGTATTCGTATAACTTATTAGCCATTGATATTCCTCAGTTTAAAAAAGTATTATACTTTCTTAGGTTCAACGTTAATGTTGTCTGATGGTGTGTGATCTTTTGCTGAATCTCCGTGGTTGCCTTCGCCGCCATCTTTAGATTTAACAGGTGATCCAGATTTTTCAACTTTTGATCCGCCACTTGGAAGTGGTGCATCTTTGTTGTCGTCTGCTGGAGCACTTGGAGCCGCTACATTGTTAGATAACTTAGTTGCTTCTTCAAGCTCTGTATCTTCAAATGTGTCTTCTCCGTCTAGGTCATATTCAACTGACTCTAAGTCAAGTTCGTCTTCCATGTCCATTTCTGCTTCATCTTCATCTTTAGGCTCGTCACCTTCTTCTTCATCAGCAAGTAATTTTTCAAATTCTGCTTTAAGATCTTCAAGTTCGTCTTCAATTTCGTCGACTTTGTCTTCTAAATCACCGTCATGAGTTTCTTCCTCATCACCTTCTTCTTCTTCCATTTCGTCGCCTTCAACTTCTTCGATGTCTCTTGCTATTTCGTCTGTAAAACTTCCTGCAGGGTCTGAATCTGAAATAGTTTCTTCAACTGCTTCTTCTTCTGATTCTTCTGCTTCTTCAACAGCCTCTTCTTCAGATTCCTCTGATTCTTCAACTGCTTCTTCTGATTCTTCTGCAACTTCTTCCGAAACGTCTTCGTCTAGAACTTTTTCATATTCTGCTCTTGCTTTTGCAACAACATACTCATGAAGCATTTCTTCCGCTTTTTCGTTTTCTTCTGCAAGTAACAGTTCTAGAATCTCTTCTAATTGTGTTCTTGATTCTGACATTGTGGTCTCCAATATTAATTAAATCGCACACAGAAAGATATACTTTCAGGTGTACTTGTTATATACTTATAGTAATGTTGTGTTTTTATGCTAAAATGGGCTGTTTCTGAGTGATTTATGTCCGATTCAGCGATTATCTGCTTTGTCTGTAAATATCCGCAATCTTATTTATCTGTTTATAGTTATGTTCTATAATTTCAATCATTTCGTTAGAATAAATTATCTTCTCTAAATCCTGTAAACTGTGGGTATCAATAATATTTTTATTTTGCTCTAGTACTCTATAAGTCCTCATCTGAAAGTCCTCTAATTCGTCATAAGTTTCATCAAACAAAATATTATCAAAAGTTTTAAATCCTAAGTCATGTAATACTTTTAAAGTGTTCATATTGCCTATAACCATAAATGGTCGTTTATAGTAAATACTTCGCCAAACCTTTTCAGTAATAAAAACTTCCTGCCACCAATCCAATCCTGATTCATTACCAACAAGAGTTTCTGTTATTATATCATAATATGTGTCGTCAAATACTGTATAAAAATTATCAGGCTGTACTGTATGACTTGTTATATCTTCTGGAGTGCTATATCCATCAATACTAATACCTTTCCATACAAAAGTAGAAACACCTTTATCTAATAAATTGTGCTGTTTAAGATATGCATAGGCATACTCTCTGTGAATCTTTTTTCTGCCATTAAGACATGAAAAGTATTTGGGTTTACTTGTTTTACCGTAATTACTGCTATAGTCTGTGTGCAAGGATAATGTATGACTACACCAAAAATCCTTAAAAAAGGCACTTTTAAAGGGCAGGAAAGTATCTGTTTCTGCTTCTTTAATAGCAGTATATGTATTATAATTTTTTTTATTAAGTAAGTTTCCTGTGCCTAAATGTACTTTACTAGCAGGTATTTCAACAACATCTAGTATTGTATGGATAGCAGTAAATATGTCTTGCACATCAGATGTGTGCTTAAGATAGTAATTGGATTCTGTACTAAAGTCTATTAGACAGCCGTTTTTTAATATTTGGGATTTGTTTGCTAACAGGTCATGCTCTAAACACTCATCAACATTTAGCCTGCCGTCATTAACAATTTCTATTTTAACTAGATTAGATAAGTCCGCCACCAGCACTAGGATCTGTTGGTGCCTGATACATTACTGACACAAATTTCTTATGCTCTATATCTTCAGCACGTTTAATAGTCCTTACTTTACGCAACTGGCTTATCTTCTCTAATGTAAGTTTAGGCTTTCTGCGTTTTTCTGAATCTGCTTTCTGAAAATCATCAAACTCTGGATTGTAAAATTCTACTAGTCTCATTATATACTCTCTGGAGATCCTGGTGGTGTGCCACCTTGAGGAACAACTCCTGCATCACTATTTAGCGGATCTGCTAAAGGATCTTCAAGTGGTACCTGGTCTGGAGATAATTCCATGTCAGGATTTACTGCGGCATCAGGCTCTGGCCTTACACCAATATTTCTAAGATCTGCTGGAGTTTTATCGTCTGCAAATTTTTCGTATTTGTTTTCTTCTCTCCACATTTCTTCATTTTGTTTAAACTCTTGTTCTGTAAGTCCAAGATATTTTTTAAGTTTGAACTGATTAGAAAGGAATGGTGTTGCGGCTACAGTATTATATAGGTTAGCTCTTTCGGCATCCAACTGTAAGTCTCTGTAACTACTAAAGTTCATAGGAGCATTAAACATTATATCAAAGTCTTGATTGTCTATCTCTATGCCTCTGTGTTTGAGGAACAACTTAAACTCTCTGTCTAAATCTTCTTGTATTTGTTTCTGTAAACGCTCTACATATCTTGCAAATCTATATTCCTGAATATAAGCAATACCTACCTTGCCGTCATTATATGTTGCACTACCATCTTCAGGTCCTGTAGGCAAATAACTTGCTGGAATTCTTAAACCACGTAATAGTTTATTATTAAAGTATCTTAAATCGTCTATCTGCCCTAAATTCTCACCACCTGGTAAAGTGTCAACCTTACTGCCTCTGCCTTCACTAGTGGCGGCAAAGAAGTAATCCTCTAACATACTCATTGGGTTGTAGGCGGCATCTATAACATTTTGTCCGTCTTTGTTTTTATTAGGTACTCGTTTTTGCTGTACCTCATATTTTACTTGTTCCAAATATTGCCTTGCTTTATGTGGAGGCATATTACCTACATCAATAGTAAACACACGTCTTTCTGGTGCTCTGTGTACTCTGTAAATAATAATGGAGTCTTCTAATAATTCTTTCTGTTTGAAAACTTTAAAAATTGGTTCTAATATACTGATACCAAATGGCCATGCATGGTCCATTCCTTCAGTTAAACTAACATGTACAACATGTTCTGCATCTACAGGTGTGCCTTGATTTACACCATCTATAGAACCTGTTAAGTAACTGCCTGATGCTCCAGGGTTATTAGCAGGTGTTCCTATGTATTGCCCACTTCCTGAACCGTATGGTTTACTATGTAATGCGGCTGGGTTGGTCGCTAACAACTCTCCAAAGTTGGGTGCTAAGTTTTTAACAAAATATGTTTCTATTTTTTTACCAGCACTTTCATTTACAACAACCTTTTCGATGTTTGCTGGATCTGTCCAATAAAGTTTAAATGTTTGTGGGTCTCTTACAAAAAACTGATCACCGTACTTAATTGTACTACGGAAAATCCTAAATGCTCTTTTATGTACTTCGTTAAGGTTACACCATTGTGATAAAGTTTTAGTTAAGATCTTATCTTCAGTATCACTAGGTCTGCCTTTGTAATAAACTCGTAAAGGTAGTTTGGTATGGTCATCTTCTTGTGTGCCAAATTCTGCAATAGTATCTAATGCGGCATTTATTTCCAAATCGCTATCCATTTGGTCATACTGCATATATCTCATGAGTCTGTTTGGTGCGCCAGCATAAACTTCAGGCAACCAACTAGCATATCTGCTAGATGCGGCTCCTGGTCCGTCTGTACTTCCTTTATTTCCAGTGACGTTTAGTGGTAATCCACTGTTATCAACACTCGAAAAATATTTCTTCCAACTCATAAATGCACCTTAATGTATTATATTACACTATTTATCGATTATTGTCAACTAATTTATTTTTACCTGGTAGTTAGGCAGTTTTGTTACTGATTTCTGAGAGTAATCTGTTTGATTTTTTTATTTCTTCGAGGGAAGTTAATTGAAGATTTGTTTGAGCTTCAATTAGTTCAGCAAGTGCTTTATTGTCACTACCTGTTGTACTTGAACTGGATGTGTTATTTGTGGTGTTATAATTTGTAACAGAATCTCTACCATCTGCTAACGATTGTGATAGCTCTGTTGCTCCAGCATTTGCGGCATTTGAGGCCATAGTTGCTTTTGCTAAATCCATTATTTTAACAGGATCTGCCTGTTCTGACATTGCCATTACTTGTTGCATTGGTGAATCGTTGCCTAAGAAACCAGCGATCCCGGAACGCATACTGCTTAATATTGTTGGGCTCATTTTTCCTGCAAAGTTACCCAATGCATTTCCTAGGAAGTCTATACTGTTACCCATTGCCATTAAGCCTTCTGCATCTACGGAACCGTCTAATTCTTTAATTGCGGCTGTTGTGGCTCTTGTAGATTTTAATGCCGCTTCAGACTTAGCATTAATTTTTGCAACTCTACTGGCACCAAATTTTTCCATCATATTAGCAATTGAGTCACCAATTGCCATTACAACACCGGCAATTCCTTCAAATACTGCCGTAATGACTGTGCCAAATGCTTTTATTCCTGGTGCGGCCAATTTTAATGCAAAACCTATACCTATAATTGCGGCTGTTATAGCCGCTAAACCTATTAATACGGCTGGGTTTGCCAGGGCTGATAAACCACCTGCCGCACTTTTTAATCCCATGCCTATACCTTTGCCCATTTTGGCAGATCCTAATCCTACTCCGCCGCCTACCGTTTTTAAGCCACCACCAACCAAACCTGCACCAGCCTGGCCTAGGCCCTGGCCTACACCTTTAATCGTACCTGCCGCAAGTAATCCTACGGTTAAGGCGAGAGCAATCTTTCCCCATGGAATAAGATTTTTGATACCGTCTACCATTGCCATACCAATATCGCCCAGCACTTCTTTTACTTTGCCACCAAATGTATCTGCTTTTAATCCGTCAAAGTATCCGTCTAACCATGCTATTTTACCTGCTATCCAATTAGCAAAATTGCTTATGTTTTCTGTGAGATTTTCTGCAACAGATTTACCTGCTCCTTTAAAGGTCTTGTTTGTGGAGTCAACTGACACGCCCATATTTGCTAATGCTCTCATTATAGGCTGTAAGGCGGTTCCAATACCGTTTACAAATTCTTCAACTTCCGGTATGCCGTCACTAAATCCCTGAATAAAATTATTAAATGCGGCACTGAACATTCCTTTTACTTTTTCTACTACCATATTCAAAGTCTGAAATCCACGTTGTACCTTATCTATTTCCACGCCTTGCTTTTTCATTTTTTGTTGTGACTGTTCAAACTGTATAATTCCTTTTGCCATCATTTTGGCTTGTTCGTCACCTGCCCTGGCTAATAGGAATACCCTGTCTTTTTCTGCTTGGCCTAAATTACCTAATTCTGATGCAATATCCAGTGCGGCTTGTTTACCGTCAATCATACCGTCATTAAATTGTTGTATAACATCCTGGAAATTGTCTGATAACTGAGGCAATACTGAGATAAATCCAAATGCCGCTTCACTGAAACCAATTGCTCCCATACTAGCCGCTTCTGTGACTGCCGCCGCTATTTCGCCACCTGCTTCGCCACCCATTGCTCTTAATCCAGAAACAAAATCTGTTAGTCCAGCAGTAAGCTCTGCTCTTGTTGCATTGGGTACAGTTATTAACTGAGACATAAGCATTTGGTTGTTCTGTAAAACCTGATCTGCAAAATCTCTTAATACATCAGTACTTACGCCTAGTACCTTACTATATTCTAATTGATTTGCATTTACTTCTGCTATACGTTTAATTGCTACTTTTCGTTGTTGCTGATCCAAAGCACCAAGGTTCATTAAACTTGTTCTCATACTTAATTCAGCAAGTGCTAAGTCAGTTGCCTGTTTCAAACTTAAACCTAAATCTTGGCCTTGGTTACTTATTTCCAAGAAAGACCCTATCACCTCTGGTACTACATCAGCACCCATTACTCGCATAATTTGGGCATTGTTTATCATGGCCTTGACTGCTTGTTCAGAACTCATACCCAATTGGTTCAAAGCCGCTATGTTCATAACAGTTTGTCCCTCTAAGGCCTGACCTACCTGACTGAGTGAGGCCAAGCTCTGAGCAGTCTGCATTAGTTTTGCTTGAACGGCTCCAGCCAAAGTACCTGCTACTAATAACAGTCCACCAATTAATTTGTCTAGAATTTTACCACCTTTGGCTACTTTTCCAAGAGCTCGTTCAAAACTAAATCCGACATTTGTCATATCATCAATAATTTCATCAATACTACTATCTAAATCCTCTACACCCTTTTTAAAATCGCCTCCGGCAGTATTAACTGCATCATTAAGATTCTTAATTTCCTCGACAAGTTTTTCGGTTGTTTTTTGTTGTTTACCGTTATCTTTTATATCAAGTCCAGCAATCAGCCTTTCCATTTGCGACTCAGTGGCCCACAAAGGTACCGTCCTTTGTTCTCCATTATCGTTATATGTAATCGTTGACATCGGTTTTCCTATAAAAACTAGTTTTAATGGTGATAAATACATTATGAATTAAATAAGTATCACATGTTTATATTTATCAGATTAATTAACAGGAGTTTTAATACATGTCAAATACACCCAATCCGTTAAGCGAATACTTTAGATCGCCTAAGTTATATGTAAGACTGCCCACCGGTGGAAAGTTTTACACAAAAGATATTTGCGAATATCCTGAATCAGGAGAGCTTCCAATATTTCCAATGACTGCTAAAGATGAACTTATAATGAAGAATCCAGATGCATTATTGAATGGCGAAGCAGTAATACAATTAATAAAAAGTTGCGTTCCCAATGTAAAGGACGTAAGAAAAATGATATCAAATGATGTTGATGTTTTACTAGTTGCTATACAAGGTGCAACAGCAGGTGATGATATAGAAGTATCTGCAGAATGCCCAACTTGTAATGAAACAGTAACAAGTATTGCTAGTGTTGAAGGTGCTATAGAAACTATGGAAGAACTTAAAGAAAGTTATAAGGTAGATACACCTAACGGACTTACTATAGAAGTTAGACCTTTCCAATACGAAAATACTATTCAGGCAGGTATTGCCAGTTTTAAAAGTACTAGGAGTATGCAAGTAATGGCAGAAATGCCAGATGATTTAGATAAATTAAAGATCTTTAATGAAAGTTTTATGAAAATGGCTGACATGAACTACACATTGATTGTAAATGCTGTGAACTCTATTACAGTAACTAAGGAAGACGAAGAAATCTTAATTACAGATAGAGAACACATAAAAGAGTATTTAGATAATTGTGAAGCAAGTATAGGTAAGTCAGTTGAAAACTCGGTTACAGATATTAATAAAATAGGCATACAAAAAACTATGCAGTTTGCATGTGAAAAATGTGATGAAGAGTTTGAAGCCGGAATAGCGTTTGACCCTGTAAATTTTTTCACGGCTTCCTAGGACGGGCCGAACCTGAACAGATTGTTCAGTATCTAGAGAAGCTCAAAAAAGACTCAGAGGCCATATATGATAACATAACCGAAATAGTGATTTACTCTGAAGGCAAGATATCATACAATGAAGTTTGGGCAATGAGCTTTAAAGAACGTACAAGGTTCATAAAAGCCCTGAACAAATACATCAAGAAGAGAAATGGACAAGAAGGTAGCGAAGATCTATAATGAGTTGGTACTATAACAACAATGAGGTTACAGAGCTTCCTGAAGGATGTGAAGCATTTGTATACTTAATTACAAACCTAACTAACAACAAAAAATATGTTGGTAAAAAGTTAGCAAAATTCAAAACAACAAAACCCCCTCTTAAAGGTAAAAAGAATAAAAGACGTGGCACCAAAGAAAGTGACTGGCGTACTTATTGGGGTAGTAGCGATCATTTAAACAATGACGTTGCAGAGCTGGGCGAAGACAAGTTTAAACGAGAGATCTTGTACTATTGTCCTAGTAGAGGAGTAGCAAGTTACATAGAAGCCCGAGAGCAATTCGAGAGGCGAGTACTTGAAACTGACGACTATTATAACGGAATTATCAACGTAAGAGTAGGTGGTTCAAAAATCCTTAAAGAGGCATTAAAGACCTTATAAGTAGGAGTGTTAAAACGAAAGTTAAAACACAATTCACATCAAGGCAGACAAGGCACACATAGGACTATACACCGGCTCCACCGAGGCTATAATTCGGACTCTTCGACAATCCAGTAATCCTGGTGCGGGATTTAGAGATGTATAGCGGACAAGATACAAACACACGACAATCAGTATTAAAAGGAAGTAGGAAATGAGAATAAGCAACCTACAAGCAGTATAACTAAACGTAACTAGGTTATAGTGTTTCCGTGAGATGAGACGGTAGTGTATGGGGACAGAAGGCTCACCGGTTCCTAATAGCACCCGAGTTTACGATGACGATGACCCATCGTGATGACATATTCTCCTGTATAGGAGAATTATGACTCCTACCTTCGTGATAACGAAGTTAATTTAAGTCGAGTAAATGAGTTGAGTGAAACGAAACGAATTAATGAAGACTTAAAAGATACGAAGTATCTGATTAATATGCTTTAATAGAATGTATAAAACGATATTTTTTTATTTCCGATAGATCTGGCTCGTGTATTAATTTACCGAGAGGTATTTTTCCAACAGCAAGTTTTTTATCCCCTATAGTATAAGGTATTTTGTAATGTATTTTTGCAAGGAACCTATTCATATTTAATAGATATCTTTTCCCGGCAATTACGTCGTCATCTAGCCACCCAGCCAAGTCATTTTTAAGTATGCTAGTGGGTTGTATTTGATCCTGCGGTATGTCTATATCTCCGTCATTAAAGATAGCCATAATATGTTTTCCCACATGTGGGTAATTCATATACAACCAGTTCTTTTTCATATCAGGAGTAAACAAGTCGTAATCACTATCTTGCAAGGGCTCTCCAGGATCGTTAGTGCAAGTTATAAATCTTTTTTTAGCAGTTCTAGTTATATCTTCTAAATGATGTATTGTGTAATTTAACTTTACTAATAAGTCGTTTAATTTTTGCGAAGGGTACTTTTCTTTTTGTAGCTCATAGTGGGTAGAAGCAAATAAATCATGTAGATGATTTAAATCCATGGATTCTATATTTAAGTCAGGTCTGAGTTCTTTTAATTGGTTAACGCATTTATGTAGAGTTTGTTCTACTTCTGCTTTTGTTTCTCCAAAGCCATAAAATCTGTCTGGACTTATTACAGGATGTTCTTTATCTTTAAAACGTTCCCATATTCTAGTAGCAACTCTGTTATCAAACAGCTCGTAGGTCAAGGTGTATTCTGCGTTCTCACCTAAATTTACATCAATTAACATACTCGGTGTCTGTGTTATAACTTGTAAAGCCGCCTTCTTTTACAACTGTTAATACATTATTAACACGTCCTATAAGCTCTTCTTTGTGTGAAATAAGCATGATGTTTTTTCCTGACTCTCTGTGCATTTTCTTTAATACTGCTAGAGCATTTTCTACGCCCATGCTATCCATTCCACTGTCAACAAGTTCATCAATACACATCAGGTTCATTGGTCTGTTTAAACTTTCGTATATGTCTCTGAATGCCCAACTAAGTCCTAGTATAAGTCTGTTACGCTCTCCTCGGCTTAAATTATCAAAGTCTAAGTCTCTGCCGTACTCTGTAATTTCAACACCTAAATCACTTGCAAATTTAACCTCATGTGGCAATCCAAGTTTTTCCAGGTAGTAAGACAATCTGTGGTTAAGATATGCAATATTTTGATCAATAATTTTCTTACGAATAAAACTGTCTTTGCTGGTTAATAGTTTGTATAAAAAGTCCTGATGTTCTTGCAAGTGTGTTAGCTCATTCATTATCTCAAAACTAATTTCCTGTATACCTGATGTTTTAAGACCTTCTATCTGCTCTACATAAGGGTTTTCTTCTTGTGCTTTTTCTTGCAACTGAGAGTGCATAGTATCTAAATTATGCTTATGCTGAAGGGCTTCTTCTAATGTTGTATAAACTGTTCTAGGCATGTCTGGCAAATCAGCATACTCTACAAGTGCTGTTTCTAGCTCTTTATGACGTTGTTCTAAATCAGCAAAGTATTGATGTTCCGTTTCAATGCTTTCTTCTAAATCTTTTGTGTATGCTTCATGTGTGTCTAAATGTGCTGTAGCCTGCTCACATGTAGGACATACGCCTTCTTTTGCACTTAGTAAGTCTTTTTCTAACTTAATAAGTTTTTCTGAGCTTCTACCAACACTAGTTTGTAAACGTTTTTTCTCTGTATCTAATGTTTGTTTATTTGCAAGTTGCTCTTTTAAAGTTACTATTTCTCTGTGATTAGATAATTCGTTGTCTATATCTAACTTTTCCTTGTCTACAATTTGTATACCTAAATCTGTAATTTTAGTTTCTTTATTTACGTCCCATGCTCTGCTACGACTTTCAATTTCAGTAATATTTTTTTCTATTCTTTTATTACTGGCTTCTATGGCGTTAATAGTAATTTCTTCTTCTTTAATAGAATCTCTGGTAACCTTCTGTCTCTCTTTTAGTATTTCTGCTTTTTGTGAGAGTTCTGTAATACCTAACAACTGTTCGATCATATCTTTTTGATCGTTATTTTTCATTGATAAGAAAGGTTCAGTGTAAGTGTTTAATGCAATTAAATGCTTAAACATATTGTGTGGGAAGCCGATAATCTTTTCTATCTCTTTTTGTGTCTCTCTGCTGTCGCCTTGTTGCTCACCATCAACAGCATCTTCACCGTCAATATATAGTTTTAAAATATTAGGACGCCTGCCTCTTTCTATACGATATTGTTTGCCTTGTATTTCAAACTCAACTGTGGTAATCATTCCTTTACCATTTGTTTTGTTTATTAAGTTATCTTTACGGATGTTTGTCAGTGCATCACCATATAATGCATAACTGAGTGCATTAATGATAGTAGTCTTGCCAGTACCATTTCTGCTACCGTCTCCGCCCATGTCTAAGTTATGTCCTAGTACAAGTGTAAGTTGGCAGTTATCAAAATTAACTGCCTGTGTGTTGTTGCCAACACTCATAAAATTCTTTGCTGATACGTTTTTAATCTTTAACATTATTGGGTTTCTATGCTGTTATATATTTCAACTAATACTTCTTTTTGTACGGTATTACTATCTATTGTGTCTAATTGTGCTAAAACTATTTGATCTACACTTTCAAATGTTATGTCCCCGCCTTCAAATTCTTCTTCTTCTTTTATAGGAATAAGTTGTAGTTCTCTTACTCCGTATTGTTCTGCAAATTTTTCTCTAACAAAGTTTGCTTCTTCATAACTGATGCTAACATCAAGTTTAACCCTTGCGTATGTATAACTATCTAATAAGTTCTGATGGTTATCTAAAAGTTCTTTAAGTGTGAATACTTTATACTTAGGACACTCAGTCCAGTTTACATACAGAGGCTCTTCGTCCCATGTAAGGAACATAGCACCACGTTCATTGTCATCTACATCTGCATAATTATGTGGGAAAGCATTGCCTATATAATGTATATTATTTTTAAACTGTCTTTTGTGAAAGTGCCCACTAAATACTAACTCAGGACCTGATAACATTTTGTCATTTATACCACCGCCATGGTCTGGCATTTCTACCATTGCATTCATTTTAAAGTACGGTAACTCAAAATGTCCAAACATGTACTTGCATTGCATCTTTGCAACCTGCTTATATTCGTCGCCTACTAACCAAGGTATAATAGCAACATCATCTTGTAGGAAATGTTCATCTACCATAACAAAGTTAGAAAGATCTCTAGCATACTCTATACTATTAAGTTCTCTTTTATCTTTGTAATATAAGTCATGATTGCCTGTAATAAAATATACAGTTTCAAATGCATCATTAAGTTTTTTAAATGCTTTAATAGATGCGTTCATAGTAGCAACACTAATACTTGCTCTGTGATGGTTCCAGTCTCCTAGAAATATACAGGTTTCTGCATTTCTGGCATGTGCTTCTGCAATAAACCAGTCAACATATCTCTCACAGTCTTCTAAATGTAAACGGCTGTTTTGCTTTAATCCGTAATGTATATCCGTAAAGCAAGCCGCTGTCTTAAACAGTTGGCTCATAAAAATTAATTATTAGTATCAGTCGTTTGACTAGCGATTGCGGCCTCTCTAAGTTCACGCAATTCGTTTTCATGTTGTATTTGTCTTCCATAACTTGGTAAATGGCCTTGTTCAATTAGAATATCATCTCTAATCATTTGATTCCTTTTTTCCAAATTAAGTACTCTAGTGAAACTATTATTAACTGCGGCAGTATAATATGCAAACGGATTATCCGATTTCATTTCATTAAACTGTAAGCCAATATAACTTAATTGTAATAATGCTTGTCCACGCATTTCGTCTACATAAGTGTAACCTCTCCAGTTACCTCTGTGCGAGTATCTTTCCACAAGTTTTAAAAACATGGTTCCCAACTTGTTAGTAATTTTTCCATGCTCAGGATTAAAATGTCCGTTGCTTATTCCACCTTCCCAGTGACTTCTTGCAACTTCTTTTATCTCATCACCAACGTATGCGTAATGCATAAACGGAGGAAAATTTACTTTTGCTTTTGTTTCGGCTTCATTTCTTGGATTTTTCTTCCTGCCTGGCTCTAATGGAATATGTTCCATAGTCATTACACGAAAAACTAAGTCTTCTTTTGCTATGCTTTTAGGGTCTACAGCAAATTCTTTTTGCTTGGGTTTATTTCTGTAATCTTTAGGATCATGAAGTTTCATTGCGGCCTGGTATGCATCATACTGCATCTTTGCGGCTTTGTTTTCCCTTGCGGCTTTAACACTAATCCTGTTTATCTTTTTTACATCTTCTAAAATAATGTCAAAAAAGCCATAATTTTCATCTGCTAACCAGCAGTATGTCATTTTACTTTTATGGATTTCCTTTAGAATATCTTTGTTGTTTAGGTAATTAACCTTTTTTGGCTGTGCCATCAATAACTCTCCTCAAAATTATAATTCATTTATATTGTTAGTATTATACACAGTAATAGTGTATTGTCAATTAATATTTACCAGATTTAAGTAAAACTGGAAAAGGATATAGGAACCTATATTATAACACGTTTTAATAAAACTGATAAATAGAACTATTAGGAGTTTAAATGAGTTTTTTAAAGAACATTGTTAGTGGATATTTAGGCAACAAGGCCAACAAGGCACTTGGTGGTATTAGTAATCCTCATGCTAGGCGAATAGCAGGAAACCTTTTGGGCTCTAGTCCTATCGGAGATTATATTCCTGGTTTAAGGAATCCACCTAGAAATCCTGATCAAAATTTGCTATTTGGTGCAAGACAATTAAGTGAACTTCAGTTGAGGCAGGAACTACAACAGCAAAGTGAACAATTTGGTAGTTTTGATCTAAGTAATCAGACGGCTTCAGCAGTACAAAAAAATTACGATTGGAGAGCTAGATTACGACCTAAAGTAGGTGGTGAAGATGCTGTATACGGTACAGAGTATATGGATGCAAATAGTGGTACTAATTTACTGCAACCATTAATAAATTCAGGCGGAATGATTTGGCAATACACACCTCAAATTTTTGTGTCCGCTGGTACGTCATATGAAACACATGATTTACAGGGTATGAATTATCCCATAAATTCATACATAAGTAGCAGACCTCCAGAGCTACCGATAGCATCAGAATTTACAGCAAACAATATAGATGAAGCACGGTATATGTTAGCAATTTTTCAATTTTTAAAAGTTATTACTAAAAGTTATTCAGGCGATAGTGCTGTAGCACGTGGCATAGCAGGAACACCGCCACCTGTACTATTATTTGAATATTTAGGAGAACATGGCTTTAATAAAGTACCAGTAATAGTAAAAGACTATTCCATACAATATGGTGAAGATGTAGACTATGTACCAGTACATTATAAAATAGGCAGTAAAGATACAGTAACCTATGTGCCAACAGCCGCACTTGTTTCGGTTAACTTATCAGTAAATTACACACCACAAAAACTCAGGAAGAAGTATGACCTTACAGCTCTTACAACAGGGCAGGCATACAAGGATGGATTTATTTAATGGCAAAATTTCACGACAGTAAAAGTTTTTTAAGAAATGCAGGCTCAATGGGCGTATTTCTAGATGTAAATAATCTTCCAAAAATCCCAAAAGGAATTTACGATGAAGATTATACTATAGGAATGGATGTAGAAGGCAGACCTGATATTTTGGCATATAAAGTATATGGCTCAACAGCATTATGGTGGGTATTTGCATTACGGAATCCTGATACATTAAAAGACCCTATTAGAGATTTCAAAGCAGGAACAGTTATAAAACTCCCTTCAGCAGACATAATAAATGCAATAGGAGGCTAGAATGGCAGATCCAGATGCTTATAAGTATAATAAAGATTACAGCAGTCATCCTACGGCCACCGATCAAGAAAAAAAGATTCTTACTGAAACACAAGGAGGTCGAGCTACTCCACCGCCTATCTTAAACAAATATATTGGAGCCGTTCAAGGTAACATTTTAGATACTGTAGACTTACCCACATATCATTTAAAATTATACATGATACCTCCCGGACAGGCAAATAGTTCTGCAAATAATACAAATACTCCAACCACAGACACAGATGTATCCGATAGCAATGATGCCAGAAGTGACGTATCAAAAAGTACTAGTTCAAGTGGCTCAGGAGATGGGTACTTAAACAACAGAATGGATACTGATAATCCTAGTGATACAGTGGTACTAGCAGAAACAGGTGTTACAGAAGTTGGAATAGACGGATTGGAAATCACTACCGTAGC
>Ga0222717_10001938_pt1 | contig 16459 bp, 21 predicted proteins | sample C33_18DmetaG_FD_165053 | JGI IMG/M metagenome (GOLD analysis project Ga0222717, IMG submission 165053) | Estuarine water microbial communities from San Francisco Bay, California, United States - C33_18D | ecosystem: Environmental > Aquatic > Marine > Unclassified | place: USA: California...
CACACGAAAGAGATTACACTTTTACATATGCTGGCTTAAGACAAGTAATAGACAAATATCTAGTACAAGACAGATCAAGTGGTGATGTTTATGAAACACCACAATTTATGTATATGATGATTGCTGCTACGGTGTTTGCTCAATATCCTAAAAACAAGAGAATGACTTATGTTAAAAAATATTATGACGCTATTTCAACTTTTAAAATTAATATTCCTACTCCCGTTATGGCTGGTGTACGGACTCCTATTAGGCAGTACGCTTCTTGTGTGTTGGTTGATGTTGATGATACTTTGCCTAGTATCTTTTCCTCTGACATGGCTATTGGCCGTTACGTTGCCCAAAGAGCAGGTATCGGAATCAACGCTGGAAGAATACGAGCTATCAACAGCCGTATTAGAGGAGGTGAGGTACAACACACTGGTGTTATCCCTTTCCTTAAAAAATTTGAAGCAACTGTTAAGTGTTGTACTCAAAACGGAGTTAGAGGTGGTTCGGCAACTGTTCACTTTCCGATCTGGCACGCCGAAATAGAAGATATTATTGTTCTTAAAAACAATAAAGGTACCGAAGATAATAGAGTTAGAAAATTAGATTACTCAATTCAGTTGTCAAAACTATTCTATGAAAGATTTATACAAGAACAAGATATAACTTTATTCTCACCACATGAAGTGCCTGAACTATATGAAGCATGGGGTACACCAGAGTTTGATGATCTTTATATAAAAGCTGAAAGAAAAACATCTATTAGTAAAAAGAAAGTAAATGCTCAAGTTTTATTTGGTTCTATTCTAAAAGAAAGAGCAGAAACAGGTCGTATCTATATTATGAATATTGACCATTGTAACACTCATTCATCATTTAAAGATTTAATTAGAATGTCAAATTTATGTCAGGAGATTACACTACCAACAGACCCTATTGAACACATAGATGGTGAGGGTGAAATTGCTTTATGTATTTTATCAGCAATCAATGTAGGTCAAATAAACAAAAGAGATGAACTAGAAGAACTTTGTGATTTAGCTGTAAGAAGTTTAGATGAAATTATAGATCATCAGGAATATCCTGTTAAAGCAGCTGAAATATCTACAAAGGCAAGAAGAAGTTTAGGCATTGGTTATATTGGCCTTGCTCACTATCTTGCTAAAAAAGGATATAGATATGAACAAAAATTAGCTTGGCGACAAGTTGATAAACTAACTGAAGCTTTCCAATATTATCTCTTAAAGTCTAGTAATCAGGTTGCCAAAGAAAAAGGTGCTTGTAAATACTTTAATAGAACAAAATATTCCGATGGTATCTTACCTATAGACACTTACAAAAAAGACGTAGATGAACTTGTAAACAATCGTAAATTTACGTATGATTGGGAGTGGTTAAGGAAAGAAATAAAAGAGTCAGGCCTCCGACATAGCACACTCTCGGCTCAAATGCCATCAGAATCCTCTAGTGTGGTTTCCAATGCCACTAACGGCATTGAACCACCTAGGGACTATTTGTCAGTTAAGAAATCTAAAAAAGGTCCATTAAAACAAGTAGTGCCAGATTATAAAAGGTTAAAAAATAATTATACTTTATTATGGGATATGAAATCAAATGAGGGATATATAAATGTAGTTGCTGTAATGCAAAAGTATTTTGACCAGGCAATATCAGGTAACTGGTCATATAATCCTGAAAATTATGAAGACAATCAAGTTCCTGTGTCTGTTATGGCACAAGACTTATTAACAACTTATAAATTGGGTTGGAAGACTTCATATTATCAGAATACATATGACGCTAAAAAAGATATAGATGAACCATCACATCCAGTTGGCTTCCACGATAATGTGCCTGAAGAAAAACCGGTAGAAGAAGATCCAGAAAACTGTGAATCTTGTACAATATAAATAAAAAGGACTATGACTAAAACAGTATTAAACAAAAATAAAAATTTAGACTTCACAAAACAACCTATGTTTTTTGGTGAAGATTTACAAATACAAAGATACGATAATATGAAGTATCCTTTATTTGATAAATTAACACAACAACAATTAGGTTATTTTTGGAGACCAGAGGAAGTATCTTTACAAAAAGACAGAAACGATTACCTTGATTTAAGAGATGAACAAAAATTTATCTTTACATCTAATCTAAAATATCAAACAATGTTAGATAGTGTACAAGGTAGAGGTCCGTGTTTGGCCTTTTTACCATTTGTATCTTTACCAGAATTAGAGGGTGCCATTGTAACTTGGGACTTTATGGAAACTATTCATAGTAGAAGTTATACATACATTATTAAAAATTTATATTCAAACCCTAGCGAAGTGTTTGATACTATTATACAAGATGAGAAAATTGAAAAGAGAGCAAATTCAGTTACAAAAACTTATGATGATTTAATTAAAATGGGATATCAATGGACAATAGATAAGTCTAAAGTTGATATGTATGAACTTAAAAAGAAACTATACTTAGCTATGGTATCAGTTAACATATTAGAGGGTTTAAGATTTTATGTTTCATTTGCTTGTTCATTTGCCTTTGGTGAATTAAAGAAACTAGAAGGCTCAGCAAAGATTATATCTTTTATTGCTAGAGATGAAAGTCAACATTTGGCTATGTCACAAAGAATTATTAATAATTGGAAAGATTATGAAAATGATAAAGATATGTTAAAGATTATAAAAGAAACAGAAAAAGAAGTTTATCAAATGTATGATGACGCTGTACAGGAAGAAAAACGTTGGGCAACTTATTTGTTTTCTCAAGGTTCAATGATTGGTTTATCAGAAAAACTATTACATCAATTTGTAGAATATACTGCTAATAGAAGAATGAGAGGCATACAATTAACACCTGCTTATGACCAAAAGGCTAATCCATTACCTTGGACAGATCATTGGTTAAATAGTAGATCAACACAAAATGCTCCACAAGAAACAGAAATAGAATCATATGTTATAGGTGGAATAAAACAAGACGTTAAAAAAGATCAATTCAAATCGTTTAAACTATAATGATAGAAAAAAGACAAAAAACTTGCTCTAGTTGCGAAACTAAATATACAGTAGAATGGGATATTGAGGTACAAGACCTTGAGCCATTAACTTGTCCATTTTGTGGACGTGAGGTAGATGAACTAGAAGATGATGACGAAGAAGAAATTTGGACAAACGAATCCGAAGACGATAATTGGAATTGATTATAGTTTAAATAGTCCAGCTGTCTGTGTATCTACAAACGGCGGCACTTCATTTAGTGATTGTTACTTTTATTATTTAACTAATAAAAAAAAGTATATAGGTAAAATGTTAGAGAATGTTATTGGTTATGAACATAAAGAATATAATGGTCCTATTGAAAGATTTAAAAACTTATCTGATTGGGTATTACATATACTTGATACACTCCATAAAAAACAAACAGACAAAGATATTTTTATTGAGGGATACTCATATGGTTCAAAAGGCCAAGCAATTTTTCAAATTGCTGAAAACGGTGGTATTCTTAAATACAGATTACAAAAAAGATATAATTGTAGAACGATTGTGCCTAGTGTTATTAAAAAACACGCTACAGGCAAAGGTAATGCCGATAAAGAAAAAATGTATGAACAATTTACAAGAACACAAGGTGTTGATTTAATGAAAGTATTTGATGTACAAAAGCTAAACAATCCTATTACAGATATTGTAGATAGTTATTATATAATGAGAGCAGGTTATGAAGATAGCATTAGTAACAACATTTAACGAAAAACTTTACGAGTATTATGCTCATAGATTTATAGCAACTTATTGTTGGCCATTTGATTGTTATATTTACCACGAAGGCTGGACACCAAAATATTTAAATGATTTATCTCACTTTAAATTAAGAAACATACACGAAACCAATCCAGAGTTAAATGCCTTTATTCATAGAAATCTATCCAGAAATGTAGGTAGTGTGGATGTAAATGACCCTAGTAGAATAGTTGAGGGTGCTAATTATAAAATGGATGCTATTAGATTTTGTTACAAGATATTTGCTAAGACACATCTAATGCTTGATTGTGATTATGATTATGTATTTTGGGTTGACGCTGATATAGTATTTAAAAAGACTATTACTGAACAAGAAGTAGTAAATAAATTTTTACCACAAGACCAAAGTATATCTTTTATTGATAGACCTAGTTATTATAGTGAATGTGGCTTTGTAGGTTACAATCTTACAAAACCTGCCACAAAAAGGTTTATATATAATTTAAGAGAACACTATACAAAAGACTTATTATTCCAAGAAAGAGAATGGCATGATAGTTATGTTTGGGATTGTGTTAGAAAGAAATGGCTAATAGGTGAACCACAATATAATTTAGCACCAACTATTAGAAAGGTTGGTAATCCTTGGCCAGATACTCCTATGAGTGAGTATGCTGACCACTTAAAAGGTAAAAAACGAAAAGATGCAGGAGTGATGTTAAAATGAAAGCAGGTAAAATATGGGGTCAGACAGAATTGATCCATGCTAATGGAGTTTTAGAATTTCATAGAATAGAATATAAAAAGAATGTAGCTTGTTCTAAACATAAACACAGTTTTAAATGGAACGGGTTCTTTGTAGAGTCAGGCAAGATGATGGTAAAAGTCTGGCAAAAAGATTATGATTTAGTTGATGAAACAATATTAAACGCTGGTGATTTTATGAGAGTAAAACCTGGAGTATTTCATCAATTTATAGGATTAGAAGATGGTGTAGCATTTGAATTATATTGGGCAGAATTTGATCACAATGATATTCAAAGAGAATCAGTTGGTTCAAAAGTAAATGAAAACCCACAAGAACCTTTATTAGTTACGGGCTATAAGAATGATTAGAGTTTTTATAGGTTATGATGATAATGAAAAGGTGGCATTTAGTGTATTAAGCCACAGTTTACTTAAACACTCAACACAACCTATAGCAATCACTCCAATACGATTACAAAATATTAAAGATGTATTTGTAAGAGAAAGATTACCAATACAATCAACTGAATTTGCCTTTAGTAGATTTTTGGTACCTCATCTTTGTAACTATTCAGGTCACGCTATCTTTATGGATTGTGATATGTTGGCTCGTGCTGACATATCTTTATTATGGCGACAAAGAACTACCAAGTATGCCGTTCAATGTGTACAACACGACTATACACCAAATAGTACCATTAAGTTTATGAATCAACCACAAACAGTTTACCCTAAAAAGAACTGGTCAAGTATGATGATATTTAATAATGCCTTATGTAAAACACTAACACCAGATTATGTCAATAGTGCTAGTGGCTTAGAACTTCATCAATTTAAATGGTTAGAAAGTGAAGAATTAATAGGTAATATTGATGTAGAATGGAATCATTTAGTTGGTGAATATGAATATAATTACGCCGCTAAATTAGTACATTTTACCGAAGGCGGTCCTTATTTTAAAAAATACAAAGATTGCCATTATAACGAAGAATGGTTTGAAACATTTGAAGAAACAACGAAGATTGATATGTAATGAATGTAATTGACGTTTATAGTAAAACTACAGCTAAGGGTGGATTTAAATATGATTTAATGAAGGCCTTTTATGATGGTGTAAACAGAATAAAAAATAAAGACTGGAGAGCCAATTTAGTTGAAAAATATGAAATGTCAAATGGCGATTACGCCTTTTGTTTTAATTTTCAAAGAGATGTTCCTAGAAGTAGACCTGGTTTAGATTTAAGAAAAAAAATAATAAACAGATATGAACCACCTGGTAAAATATTTTATTACGATAGTAATGTTTTGGTATCATACGAAAAAGTAAAACACCATCCTATAACTTCTTATGTTAGAATAGCTTTTGGTAATGTATATCCCGATAAAGCAAAATACTTTAATCATTATCCATCACCAGAAAGATGGAATATAATGAAAGATAGATTAAAAATAGATGTTAAAGACTATGATAAATCAGGTGACCAAATTTATATAAGTTGTAATAGGGGTAGTGGTGGTTATTCTGCCTTTGGTAAAAATGCCGCTCAATGGGCTATTGACACAACAATGTTGTTAAGACAATATACAAAAAGACCAATTGCTATTAGATTACATAGTGGTCAAGGATACCCTACATATAAAGAAGATGTGAGAAGACTATATGATTTTGCTAAGGGTAAAAACGATATTGTAATACATAGTCCAGATAACAATTACCCTAATTTATTAGAACAGATTAAAAAAAGTTATGCTGTTGTAGTATTTACATCATCATCTGGAGCGCCTGCCGTTATAGAGGGTAAACCTTTATTTGTAACTCATCAATCAAGTTATTTACACCCTATGAATGCTGGTCATATAAGTGATATAGAAAAACCCAATTTAAATTTAGATAGAGAAAAGTTTTTATGGGGGTTAGGTGAAAGTCATTGGACTTTACAAGACATAGAAAACGGTTTATACTTTAAAAAGTTTTTGGAGAATACAATATGAGTTATAAAAATAATAACAAAACCGTTTGGCGTTGTGTAGATTGGGGAAGTGATAAGGCCGAAGAAAGATTTAAAAGAGGTAAAAATAGACACGACCCTTATATTGTAAATATGGCATTAGGTACAAATGGTGTTTATATGAATGACGAATTATTAGATTTAGAAAATGATGATAGACCTTGTGTGTTTAGAGGATTGGGTAAATCACCACATATTCATAAGTGTATAGAAAAAGGAATACCTTTCATGTACATAGACACAGGTTATTTTGGTAATGGATTGAGAAAACAATGGCACAGAATTGCCTACAATAACTTACAAACATTAAATCATTTATCGTATATTGAAGTTAGAAAAAGATTATTAGATGGATTAGGACAAAAGAATTTTAAAGATATTTTTAACAATAGATTTCCTAAAATTATGGGTTGTTCGTATGATGATTTTAAAGTTGAAGAATGTGAAAGAGGTGATAAAATATTAGTTGTGCCACCTAGTCAAAAAGTGTTTAATCATTTTGGTGGTGATGCTAAAGAATATACAGATAAACTAATTGAAAAAATAAAAACGATAACAGATAGAAAAGTAGAAGTTAGAGAAAAAGTAGGTAGATCAGAAAGATTAAATTTTACCGTACAAGATCAATTAAAAACTGGAGAGTATCATTGTTTAGTAACCTTTAATAGTATAGCCTCTATTGAATCAGTATTAGTAGGAATGCCAGCCATTGTATTAGGACCAAACGCTGGTGAATGTTTGTCAGAAACTAAATTAGAAAATATAGAAGAACCATACTATCCTGATTTTGATAAAATTAGAAATCATATATTTTATTTAAGTTGTTGTCAATTTACAAGTGAAGAAATGCAAAGTATAATTACTAAAAGAACAATAGAATTATTACAAGGCGATCAAAAACCAAATAACTTTAAACTATGATAAAGTTTTTTGTACCAGGACAATTAGAAAAAACAAGTGGCAGAGCTTCTGTTAGATTTAGAGCATTAGTGCCATTAAAAGGTATGGGTGATAAAGGTGGTATTATAGATGATATAACAAAAGCCACAAAAGATGATATAATTGTTTGTGCTAAGATAGTAGATATGGATATATTAAATCATTTAATTAATAATGGTATAAAGTATGTATTTGATATATGCGATGATAAGTGGAACAAAGAAAAAAAATTATATGATTTTGCTTGTAGAAATGCCAATTTAGTTACAACAACCTGTGAATTATTACAATCTAAAATAAAAGAATATACAGGTAAAACAGCCTTTATAATACCTGACCCTACAGAAAGAGAACAAGAAGAACCAAAGTTTGAACCTAAAGATCACATAAAGTTTGCTTGGTTTGGTGGCCGTAAAAGTTTTTCTTTGTTTGATTGGGAAGAAGTTATAGAAAGTATCAAAACAGTAACAGATAATTTTTCTATACACGCCGTTACAAATAAACCAGATAAGGCTTCAAAACGATTAACAAAATATAGAGAAGATAAAAAGTTGTTTATGTACCATTGGAGTTTTGATAAACAAGGAGAGGTTGTAAGAGATTGTGATATAGTTTTATTGCCAATACCTAGAGGTATGCCATTAGTACAAGTTAAAAGCCCTAATAGAGTTATAGATAGTATTCAACAAGGCCGATTTGTATTAACAAATGATGGTGTTGATAGTTACAAAAATTTAAGCGATTACATACATTTAGGGAGTTTAAAAGAGGGTTTAAAATGGGCGCTAAATAATAGAGACCAAGTTATTGAAAAGATTAAACAAGGCCAAATATACATTAATAAAAATCACTCACCTAAAACAGTTGGTCAAAGGTGGATTGAAACGGAGAAGTTAGTATGAAAAGAGTATTAATAACAGGTGGTGCTGGTTTTATAGCACATCACACAATAAGACATTTTTTACAACACACAGATTGGGAAATTGTATCATTAGATAGATTAGATTATTCCGGTAATTTAAACAGAATATCTGATATGATGACCGAGTTTGATAAAGAAACCCAAAAGAGAGTTAGAATAGTACACCACGATTTAAGAGCTGAGGTAAATGATATGATAACGGCTGATTTAGGTCAGTTTGATTATATCTTACATATGGCCGCCTCATCACACGTAGATAGATCAATAGAAGACCCTATGTGTTTTGTATTGGATAATGTGGTCGCTACTTGTAACATACTAAACTTTGGCCGTAAACAAAAAAATTTAGAAAGATTTATCTACTTCTCAACAGATGAAGTATTTGGTCCGGCACCTAAAGGTGTTAATTATAAAGAAAGAGATAGATATAATTCTACAAATCCATATTCTGCTACTAAAGCAGGTGGTGAAGAATTAGCCGTTGCTTTTGAAAATAGTTATGATATGCCAATCTACATTACTCATACAATGAATGTGTTTGGCGAAAGACAACATCCAGAAAAGTTTATACCAATGGTTATTAGAAAAGCAAGGGATGGTGAGTCGGTTACAATACATAGTGACGCCTCTAAAACAATTCCAGGTAGCAGACATTACATACATGCAATAGATGTGGCAGATGGTTGTTTATTTTTATTACAAAATCAAAGTAAGATTGATAATATGGATAATGACTATGGTGGTGCTAAATGTCCTAAATTTAATTTAGTGGGACCTGTTGAATGGAATAATTTAGAACTGGCACAAAATATTGCTAACGCCCAAAACAAAGAACTAAAATACGAAATGGTAGACTTTCATAGTAGTAGACCTGGCCACGATTTAAGATATGCTTTAGATGGCAGTTTAATGAAAGAGTTAGGTTGGCAACCTAAAGTTTCTATTGATGAAAGAATCAAACAAGTAGTACAATGGACTTTAGATAATGAAAGATGGCTTAAATCATAATGAAAACTTTTAGAGAACTATTTGACGAACATATAGGTAATGGTATACTAAAGTGGTCTCATTATCCAGAGATATACGATAAACATTTTAATAAGTATAGAGAACAACCGATAAACTTTTTAGAAATAGGTATATTAAATGGTGGTTCTTTACAGATATGGGAGAAGTATTTTCCAAAAGCAAAAATATTTGCCATAGATATTGATGAAAAGTGTAAACAATATGAAACCGATAGAACTAAAATATTCATAGGTGACCAGGCAGACAAATCATTTTTAAGAAATGTAAAGGCACATATACCACAGTTAGATATATTATTAGATGACGGTGGCCATAAAGCAGAACAACAGATCAATACTTTTGAAGAAATGTATCATCACGTTAGATCGCCTGGCATTTATTTAATAGAAGATATAGAACTAAACTATAGAGAAGATAAAAAACCTGGTAATTTTATGGACTATATGAAAGATAAGATTGATGAATTAAACATAAGAAGAACTATGCCAGTTAAACAATCGTTATCACACCAATGGAAAGATTTAGAGATAAGATTTACAAGTAAAACAAATTCAATTAACTTTTATGACAATGTAGTTGTATTAGAAAAGGAAGATATTAAAACACCAAGGGAAATAAGAAAATGAAACAAGTAAAAGGATGGTGGTTACCAGACACAGATACAGATTTTGATAGATGGATTTCAAATGGTGAATATCAAAAAGTACAAAGAGATACTATATTAGAATTTTTAAAAAAACAAGGCATACCTTTTGAAAACTGTATTGATGTTGGAGCTCACGTTGGTTTTTGGTTAAAAGACCTATGTAAAAGTTTTAAAAATGTTTATGCCTTTGAACCTATATCAGATGTAAGAGAATGTTTAGAAAAAAATGTTACAGCAAATAATTATATATTATTTCCTTTTGCTTTAGGAAACGAAACTAAAACAGTTAAAGTAAATTATATGCCTGAAGAAACAGGTAATACGTATATTTCAGATGATGGTAATAGAGAAATAGAATTAAAAATGTTAGATTACTTAAAATTACCTAAAATAGATTATATTAAAATTGACGCTGAAGGCTTTGAGATGGAAGTTATTAAAGGTGGCCTAATATTAGTTGAAAGAGATAAACCATTTATTCACGTAGAAGTAAAAGGTAAAATATTAGAGAAACACGGCTTAATACCTAACGACATAGATAAGTTTTTTACTGAATTAAATTATGAACTAAAAATGAAATTTAAATCCGAAAATATCTATGGTCCAAAATGAGTACACAATAAAAGAACTTAAAGGTTTTTCTGGCAGTAAAATCTATCTTATGAAAAACGATAAAGGTTTATTCATAAGAAAAATGGACAATACTGATAGAAATTACATAAAGTTAAATGAACTTTCAAAAGACTTTAAAGTGCCAAAAATATATTCATATGATAATAATGTTTTAGATATGGAATACATACATGGCCTTGATATGAAATCATATTTGACAGTTAGAGATACAAGAAGACTCACAGAATTTTTAATTAACATCTTAACTTTCTTTAGTGAAAATACACAGATGACAGATTATACAGAAATCTACAAAGATAGATTAAAGTATATAAAGTTATCAAGCGACACCGTTTTTACTAAAGAACAGTTATTAGAGAAACTACCTAAAAGACTTCCAAGATCAAAATACTTTGGTGATTTAACTTTAGAAAATATAATCTATAGTGAAGATGGTCAATTCTATTTGATTGACGGAATGACGAGTGAATATGATTCATATATATTTGATATAGCCAAGTTAAGACAAGATTTAGAATGTAAATGGTTTTTAAGAAACACCAAGTTGTATTTGGATGTTAAAGTAGAAAATATACAGGATAAATTATTAGAGAAGTTTGAATTGGCCAATAATAATTATCTATTAATTCTTATGTTATTAAGAGTATATAGATATGCTACAAGTGGCAGTTTAGAAGAAGAATTATTAGTAAAGGAAATGAATAGACTATGGAAATAATATTACCGGCAGCTGGATTATCTACAAGATTTCCTAATATGAGGCCAAAGTATACCTTAACAGACTACAAAGGCCAAATGATGTTTGAGAGAGCAATACAATACTATGTTGGCAAATACAATGTTACAATAGGAATATTAAGAGAACACGAAAACAAATATAATATATCAAAATACATACAAGATACTTATGATAAGCTTGTCAACATAGTAGTATTGGAAGAAAGAACAAGTGGACCTGCTGATACTGTTTATCAAATATTAAAAAAGGCCAATATATCAGATGATAAAGAATTTTTTATAAAAGATTGTGATAGTTTCTTTGATCATATACCAACTGAAGGTAATTATGTGTGTGTATCTAGTATTGCTGACCACGAAGTATTAAAAAGATTGGCTAGTAAATCATTTGTCATATCAAACGACCAAGGCATTATCAACAACATTATAGAAAAGAAAGTTGTATCAGATAAGTTTTGTGTTGGTGGTTATAAGTTTGATAAAGTTGGTCTCTATAAATTAACATTTGAAAAACTTAAAAGTAAAAATGTAAAAGAGATATTTGTATCTCATATCATACAAGATTGTTTACACAACAATAATATATTTACAGAAAAACCAATTATAAATTATATAGATGTAGGTACAGCCGAAGATTGGTTTGAATACAATGATAGACCGGTTATGTTTTGTGATATAGATGGTACATTGGTAAAAGCACAGGCAAAAGGTACTTATGATGAACAACCAGAGGCCTTGGAAGAAAATGTAAAGGTAATGTTAAAGTATCAAAACAATGGTTCTCAAATTATATTTACAACTGCCAGACCTAAAAAGTATGATATAAGAACACGAGAGATATTAGATAGTTTAGGTTTTAAAGATTATGACTTAATAAGTGGTTTACAAAATGTTAAGAGAATATTAATTAATGATTATAATGAGGCCAATCCACACCCTCGTGCTATAGCCATTAATTTAAAAAGAGATACAGACAATTTAAAAGACTTTATATGATTGATATAGTATATACAGGTGATGTTAGAAGTACACCAGAGGTGTCAAAACAAAATCATCAAATGCTTTTTGATGAAATATCTAAAGTATCAAAATATCAAATACACGATTTTACATCACCGAAAGGTGAAAGAAACTTTACACCTTGTCCATTTGATAGAGGCGGTAAAGATGAATACTGGATTAAAGATAAGTTAAGACGAGGCCAAGGTGGTGGTGTACAAGTATGGCAGTTTATGAACGCTGTTAAACTTACTAAAAACCCATATGTTATTAGAATGAGAACTGATAATTGGTTTACAAAAAAATCAATACAAGTTATTTTAAAAGAATTAAAAGCTATTATGAATAATGAATATGAGATAGGATTTTTTGGTTCAAATTGGCTAGAGGGTGCCATAGGTGAAGAACACGAAAAAATATTATTAACTAAAAAAGGTGAATTAGAAGTACCAATAAGAACTGAAGACTTTTTAATCATCTCAAAAAGAGATGGTCTAAAAGATTTTGATGAAACAATTAATGGTTTAATTGCTATAAAAGGTGCTAATGGTATACGAAGTGGCAATAAATGTTTTAGATTTATAATACCACAAAAAAGTGAAGCTTACAAACACCTATGTCAAATATATTTAATGAGAAACACATATAATAAAGGTTACCCTACAGACAAACAGGTATGTTATGATTATTTAATGTCATATTGTAAAAGTGAACACGAGGCTGGTAAAATGGAACCCTCGTTAGAATGGTGGAGAAACAAAGAATGGAAATAACATTTGTATATACTGGTGAAAGAAGATTTGAAAATATAGGTAAAAAAAATAATCATTTACATTTATATCAAGCATTATCAGAATTTACATCATTTAAAATAATAGATAAGTGTAAAGAAAATAGAAACAATGATGAGTTTACATTGTCGGCACAAAATCAAATATGGGATTTCTATAAAGGCATAGATGATATAGATACAGACATTATAATAAGAATGAGAACAGATGTTTGGTTTGCTAAGTCATGTATACCACATATTGTAAATGAGATATTAAAATTTAAAAATGGTAATGGTAAGTTTTGTTTACTAGGATCAGAATTGTTTAGACATTTTGATAAAGAATGGGAAGAATATCAATTACCAGATGTTAGAACACCTGCTAAAAGTCATGTTAAAACTGGCGACTTTATGTTAATCGCTAGAAAAGATGAGCTACAATCAAAAGAAGAAGTTTATAAATGGTTATCTATAGAAAGATCAAAGAGTGGCAATAGAACATGGCAAAGAATAAGAAAAACAACAGGCCATTTTTCATTTGGTCAGATATATTTGTTAAGAGCCGAATATAAAAACGTAACAGATGAATACATAGCACTTGAATTTGCTAAACATTATGGACCTAAAACAAAAATAGCACAGAAATATTATTATGAACGTCTATCATCAAATAACTAGAAAAGATTGTTTATCTCACCAGTTATGGCCGCATTTTAAAAAAGGTTGGCCTGAAACAGATAAAAATGTACACTTCTTTTGGGGTTTAGGTGATAATCAAACAAATAAGATTAGAGAAGTTACTGAAAATGGTGAAGAATGGTGGTATGTTGACACAGGTTATTTAACACAACAGATAACTAGATACCCTAGTCCTAAAATACATGATATTGATAAAACTTATTTTAGAATAATTAAAGGCGGCCTTCATACTACAAGAGGTAAAGTAGGTGATGGTAAAAGACTAAAACAATTAGATAGTAAAGGTATTGATGTGACATTTAAAGGTTGGTATACTGGCAATACAGAGCATATATTAGTTTGTCCATCATCACAAACTGTTACTTATAACGTTGATGGTATAAATCAACAAGAATGGATTGAAAATGTTGTTGCCGATTTAAAACAATATACAAAGAGAGAAATAAGGGTTAGAAATAAACCAAGACCTAATAATGAGTGGTGGAATAAAGACATAAAAGAAGATTTAAAAAACTGCCATTGTTTAGTTACAAATTTAAGCTTAGCGGCTATTGACGCTGTACTAAATAAAGTACCTATTATTACACATAATTTTAATATATGCTCACCTGTATCTGGTAGAGATTTGAGTAAGATAGAAAAACCTTTAAAACCTGGACATAAAACTATAAATGAATGGTTAAAGTTTGTAGCCGAAAATCAGTTTACAATATCAGAAATTGCCAATGGTACAGCATACAAAACTTTACAAGAACAACAAGTATGAAAATAAGATATTATCAACATATTAATGGTGCCAGATGGATTGGTTTTGGTCTTGCTATGATGAGTGTTTTTATATTATCAAGTGCTAATATATCAACCCAATGGGTAGGCTGGTCATTAAGTGTAGTATCTTGTATAATGTGGGTGTATTTTGGTTATAAAGATAGAGATTGGGCAAGAACATTAATGGAGTTAATGTATCTTATTATGAGTATGAGAGCAACTTACAACTGGTTATCAATATGAATTTTATATGTGTTAATTGGGGTTTAAAATTTAAACCGTTATATGTACAGAATTTATATAATATGGTACAAAGACATTTAACCATACCTCATAAGTTTATATTATTTACAGATAGAATTAAATTGCATAAGACAATTACTGGTGATAATTTTGAAATTAGAAAATTACCCTTTGAAGAATATAAAGGTTATTGGCAAAAGCTAACTTTGTTCAGTCCAGAAGCCAACTTAAATGGACCTTGTCTGTATATGGATTTAGATGTAGTTATAAAAGACAACATAGATTGTTTTGCCAACTATGAAGATGATGATAGTTTTTGTGTGATGAGAGATTTTGGTCAACCAGGCATTTGGTATAATTCAAGTATATTAAAATTCAATAATGTAAATGCCACAGATTTTATATGGAAACCATTTCTTAAAAATAAGACCAAAGATATGACTTTACAAGGTGACCAGAATGTGATAACGAACTATATCAAAGAACAACCAGGTGTAAAGAAACTAAAGATATTTCCAGACACTTGGACACAATCATATAAGTGGTTAGACCGTAGTCAGACCAGATTTCATAAAAAGAGTTGGACATTTGAAGAATCACCAATAGCCAAAGTGGCCATATTCCACGGCAATCCAAAACCACACGAATCAGACCAGGATTGGGTCAAAAATAACTGGAAATAGGCCTAAAACCACCCTTCCCTACGAATGTTCTGGTATTGTTCTACCAAAAAGTCAATAAAATCAACATAAAATAACGCTTGACTTATAGGCCAGGTATGATACTATAATAGTATGAAAGGAAACATTATGATACAAGAAAACTTAATAGATAATAACTTTGAAGACAGAATGATACAAACTATTGATATGAATAATATACTTAATCAACTCACCCCAAGAGAAATAGTTGTATTAAAAATGAGATTTATGAATTACACTTTAAAAATGATTGGCCAGAGTGAAGAATTTAAAATCGCTTCTCGTTTGATGAAAGACATTGTTAAAACTGATACTGTTGACGCTGAACGAATCAGACAAATTGAAGCGAGAGCTATGAGAAAATTAAGACACCCTAGTAGATCAAACGCTTTAAAACACTTGTTAATTAATGACTAAAACCAGTACAAAACCAGAACAAAAAAGTTTATTTAATGGCTTGACTTTTATGGCCAATATGATAGGATTAAGTATGAAAACAACAAAAAAGGAGAATACATTATGTCAAAAGTAAAACAATGGGCTGAAGAAACAGCTGAAAAAGCAGTAGATAATATTATTGCTAAATTAAAAGATGGTCAAATTGACTTAACAGAAGCTAGTGACTTGACTTTAAAAGTAGAAAATGTTAATATGTTAGGCATTGATGAGAATAATGTTGAGGAGGCGTTGACACAATAATGAGTAAAACTTTTAACGTTTGTTATTTAAGAGAGTATATGGATCCTGAATATCAAGGTGACTTCTTTTATCATTATGAAACTGTGTATAGAAATGTACCAGAAAAGTTTAGAAAAAAATTTAAAAGTCAAAAAACAAAGATGAAGATTATTAAGTTTTTAGATTGGAACTA
>Ga0222717_10001943_pt1 | contig 16441 bp, 15 predicted proteins | sample C33_18DmetaG_FD_165053 | JGI IMG/M metagenome (GOLD analysis project Ga0222717, IMG submission 165053) | Estuarine water microbial communities from San Francisco Bay, California, United States - C33_18D | ecosystem: Environmental > Aquatic > Marine > Unclassified | place: USA: California...
TTGACCGATTTATTATCATCATTACTGATATAATCTTCAATAGTTTTTTTTATTGAACTTTTCTCATCTACTAAATTATCTACTCCATCTCCTGTTTCTAAACCATTTAATTTAACTAATTTACATAAATTTTTGAATAACTCAGCACATTCATCTACTGACAGATCTTCTTTTATATTCAAAAATTGATAGAGTTTATAATCATATTTTAACACTCTTGATTTAGGGTCATATAATTTATTAGTATCGATATATTCTAATACTTTTGCGACAGCTTCTTTAGATGTCATTTTTGTTTCAATAGGAATATTAAACAGTCTTGCCATAGATTCTTTAATACCATATTGATCTGTCGTATCTTCCGTTTCAATTTCAATGGATTCTCCATCATTAATATCTTTACCATCAAAGTTAGAAGCACTCAATAATGAACTGTCAGTTTTAATATCTGCTAAAGACTTATAATGTTTTATCTTACGAAGTAAAATCTCATTTTCATTTTTTAAATCATGAACTTGTTTACTCATATTTTTTATAATAGATACTTTTCTCAATGATTCAGCTTCTTCTTTGTAATAAGCTATATCTTTCTTAAGTTTTTCACATTGTGAAACAAGGATAGTATTTTCAGAACTTAATTCTGAATTTTTAGTCTTTAATAGATCTAAACTATTTATTTCTTCCTTTGACTTATCCTTTATAAGTAAAATCTGTTCTATCAATGATAATAAACTATTAGTATTTTCCATTTTAATAGTATATTATTAGCTATTTATCTTTAAGTTATTAAGATTATTTTAAGATTTTATTTCTCCTTTAATTTTGATTTTACTATCTAAAGAATCTTCCATTAGTTTATTTATATCAAAATTTTCAATTTCTGACTGAATTGTCTGAAATAGAGGTATAAAATTGTTAATTTCTTCTATAGGTAATTTTTGTAAATATTTGGCTTTATCTCTATTTGGATATATAACATTATTCCATATTTCTATAGGTTTTACAAAAGAATACGGATCATTTATTAGTTGATTTTTTAAACTGTTTGCTAATAAAGTGTTATCTTTTACCATCTCTGTCACAACAACTCCTTTTTCTAAATATTTATTTGCTATACTCATATTTGTAACCGCAGCATCTACGAGTGAAGGCATTTGAGGTATAACTTCTAAAGCGCTTAAATACGCTAATCCCCACTGTTTTCGTTGTATGTTTATAAATAATCCTATTACGTCTAAACCGTCAGCAAGTAACCATTCCATTGGACCACCTGCCAATGTAACACCTAATCCTGCCGCTGCTATAGCTGAATTAACACCTGGAATTGGAACTGCGGAACCTACATCTGTAGCTACATCTAACGCAAATGGTATTAATGGTGCTATCCCTTCCATAATTACATCCGCATTATCTAATACTATAGATATCATATCTAGTGGAACCTCAAACATAAATCCTACAAGAGGTAAATTTTCTAATTTATATAGGGGGAAAAATACCCAATCCCACATACTACTATCTATTTCACCACTTTCTGTATTTAAATTTAATTGTTTTAATTGGGTTTTGATATCTCTTAACATAGGAGAATCAGTATAACCTTTTAAAACCTTTAAAACCTGAGATTTATATTCAGGATCATTGTTTACATAATTTAGAATCTTATCTATCTTGTTATCTTTTATGTTTAATTCTCCTCCAGTTTGATTATTACTTATACGTTGAATTCGTTTTTGTTTTATATTATTTATCATACTTTTTACACGCTCATTATAACGTTTATAAACTTTTCTGGCAATTTTTTTTGTAAATAATCTATTACCATTGGGATCTCTGAGATTATGGATTGAGGTTATTTTCTGTCCCTTTGTTTTTTCAGAATTAAAAATTAGATATGTATCATACATTAATTTATTAATATACTCTAAATCTTTTGAGATCTGGTTAATATTTATTTTAGATGTTTTATCTATAAAACCTAATCTCTTTAGTTTAGAATATAAATTACTTAACTGTGTATATTTTAAAATTGAATTCATGTTATTATAATAGAACATATTAAAATTATTTAAAGATGTGTTCGGTTTTTTATATATTATTGGTATGGATAAAATAAAACCTTTTATTATTTTCCGAGAGGATGGTTTTTATAATGACTTAATTGAGTATATTAAAATGATTAATATACCAGAAAAAACAGATATATTAGTTTTTGTAAATAAAAGTATAATTATTGATAAAAATGATTATAATATTGAACAAATCGAAATAGATACAAACAATACACTAGATATACGTAAAAATATACATAATAGATTAGAAGACGATAATATTGCTGTTATATGTGATACATATTTGAAATTTACTGAGAATGATATAGATATCTCTCAATTAACAGATACTAGTTTCTTATTACTCGATACTCAACACGAAGATATATCATTGCCGTATTTATTTTCATATAACAATTGTGACTCCGCAGATATAGAAACATTTTCACAATTAACTTACTATGATAATGATGATATTATTTTTAATAAAGCATCTGTTCATAAAAACTTTATAGGTTCTATTTTAGATAAAGAATCTAATGATATAGATAGTATTATATATCGATTTTGCTTTGGCGATGAAAATATATTTCTAAATGACGAAGAGTACACTTTTTCAGGACCTGATGATATGTTATATCCACGATATATCAAATTATTTAATCACGACGAATGTCTATATAATGATGAAAAAATAACTATTGCTAAAGATATAATTGAAAATTATAGTGAATTCATTATCACTTATTATATTTTTAATAAAAGTTTTTCTTCAGAAGAAATTATAAAAAATTTTCTTATGTCAGGTCTTACTACAGATAAACCTTGTCAAAATTTATTATATTATACAGGTGATATAGATAATCTTATTAAAAACTATATAGTTTACTTCGAAAAATATTATCAATCTAGTTTTATAGATATGCTTCCAAAATGGATTGAAAAAGATATTATCCCTACTGAATTAATTGACAAATATTTACCAGAAATTCATGTTACTACAGATAAATTTACAGACAATCTTGAAGTAGTAAAAGGATTTGAAGAATATGTTATAGATGGGCAAAGTGTTAAAAAAATTGACAATAAATTTCATTTTGCTGGAAATAGTTATGACGTATTTACACCTATTTTCTATAATGATAAAATATTACTGGCTACAAGCTACAAACCATTTAAAATCCATTGTATAAAGGATGGTAATCTAATACAAATATTTGATACAGGACAAAATATTGAGAATGTCACATTATTTGGTAATATGATTAAATTTTTAACAGATTATGTATGCTTAGTTAAGGTAAGAGAAAACTGTTATAAATTCATGATTTTCCAATATAAAACTTTAGAACCTAAAGGAATGAGTGATGAGTTTCAGATTAAAAATCCTATAGGTCTTGTAAATATTGACAATGAAATGTATATAATTACTAAAACTGAAGGTATTTTATATAAGTGCAAAATTGATCTGGTAAAATATTTCACTGATATATGTTCTGTTCATAATGTCAAGTCAATTTTTAATATAACAATAAAAGATAGGAATAATATTGAATTGAAAATATCTAACTATAATAATATTTTAAAAGAATCTAACGGTTTAAGATTTAATTTTGATGAAGATACGTGTGCTAAAGTAGAGTATCTTTATGATAAAAAGGTTATTAAATATGATAAAAGTATATACTTTTTGAATAAATTTATATACCTACCTTCAGACAATGATATAAAAACAAAGACAGATACTGTATGTTTTATTGGAGATTGTTCACCTCTTAACTTATTAAAAGATAAGTTTAAAGAATTATCTATAACAATAGGTGATAACTACGAAACTTCTAAATATTGTTTTATTATGCAGAGTTATTTTGAAAGAATGAACAATCTAGAAATATCAAAAATAATAGATTCAAATACTATTATTATATCTGTTATTACAAAAAATCAACTAGATACAAATAATTTTGTTAAAAAATACACAACAGACAGTGCTCTCCAAAAACTTTTTTTATTTAATATAGGCATGAATGATAATTATGTTGAATTTGTGATAGAAAAAATTATATTAGACGATCAATACAGCAAAAGATCACAATTCATGAGTATTGATAAAGACAACTTATTTCAATATTCAAATATTTACCAAGTTATAAAAAAAATTAAAGATGGGAGTTTTGTAAAAAAAATCGAAGATACAAATACATCTTTAAATAGAAAGATTAAAAAGTCTCTTTTTGATAACGATTCCTCCTTCAATAGTCTTATTAACTTCATCATAAATAAGGAGTTCGATGTTGAAATTAGACATTTAAATACAAGTATCCCTGAATCATTAAAAAAGTTGAATATCTTTGGTACAAATAAATCTATAGAAGAAGATTCAGCTAATTTTGATATAGTTGTATTACCTACTATTGATGATCTTAAGAATGTAGAAGTTTCAAATAAAGACGTATTCTTTTATATCAATGATATTCGCAAAATTTTGATGACATAAATAAATAAATGCTTAAGCACATAACATTAGTTAATTATATCATGGAAGAAATTCGCATCGCTGCTATAGGTAATGTAGATTCAGCTAAATCTACAACAATTAGTGTTATCGCTAATAATTGTTTGGATGATGGAAAAGGTAGTGCAAGATCCCTTATTCTTAAACATCCACACGAGAAAACATCTGGAAGAACATCGTCTATTACTCAACATTATATTAAAACTGATGATACTATCATAGGTTTCGTCGATTTGGCGGGACATGAAAAATATCTTAAAACAACTATATCAGGACTTAATGGTTATTTCATTGACTATGCGATGGTAACCGTTGGTGTAGATAGAGGAATCATAGGTATGACAAAGGAACATTTGGCAATTGCTCTTGCTCTTAAAATTCCTATATTTATTGTAATAACCAAAATAGATATTGCTATGGCAAGAAAATTAGAAAATATAGAAAACAGACTAGCGTCCATATTTAAATTACCTGTGGCTGGTAAAAAATTACTTGAATTTGTTGATGATTCTAATATAGATAAATTAATATCCAATTATAGTGCGGATTATAGAAGGATTCCAGTTTTTAGGGTTTCTAATACAAAAGGAACAAATATTGAAAATTTGAGAAAATTTGTAAGAAAACTTAAGCCAAATCCTCATATGGATTTTGGAGATATTGATGGTAATAAATCAACATTTGTAATTGACGATCGATTTAGAATTAAGGGGATCGGAATTGTAGTATCTGGTATTGTAAGAGAGGGAACATTCGATAAAGAACATATATGTTATATAGGACCATTCAGTGGGAAATTTAAAAAAGTTGCTATTAAATCAATTCATGATAATTTTCAACAATTTACAAATAAACTTGATAGTGGACAAGGTGGGTGTCTTAATATTAAACTGCTTGATAAAAAAGAAACCTTGTCATTTGACGATATTAAAAAAGGTCATATTATTACAGATAAACCTACCAGTTATATGAAATTTAAAGCGGATGTCCAAATTTTACACCATCCTACAACAATAAAAATTAATTATCAACCTACTATTCATTGTGGAACAGTGAGACAATGTGCGAAAATTACTGATATGGATAAGCCACTTGTTAGAACTGGAGATTCGGCACTTGTATCATTTGAGTTTATGTATAAACCAGAGTATATTGAAGTTGGTCAAGAAATAGTGTTTAGAGAAGGTCGAACTAAAGGTATAGGAACTATTAAAGAAATTGTATAATCATAATAAATAATTTTTTTATTATAATTAATAATATGGATCATCTTCATAATAACTACTTCCTTTCCAAGTGCTCCAGTCTTTATTAGCCCAAGCTCTTTCATATTCATTAGATGGGTGAATCTCCCAACCATGTCTTTCTAGACCTCTATATGTATCAAAATTTTTCCTACATCTGTTACAATAGTGTTCTGATTTTTTATCTTCTCCATAATTATTCTGCTTTGCTTTCTTTTTCTCAAGTTCTAATATTTCTTGTTTAAGCTTAATTATTTTTTCATCTATTATTGAAGATTTGGATTCCATATATATAGATAATATCAGTATCTTTAAGTAACTTAAGGTTTCTAAATTTAAAATTTACAAAATTAAAGTGCTATTCATTATTAATTTTACAAGTATATTATATATGAAACTCAATATCGATAAAATAGTAGATATATTAGAAAATATGCCAATACCATCTATGAAACCTAAAAGAACTCTTGATTCAAAATATAATTATAATAATAATATGGGTAATTTAACTATCAGGGAACATCTAGCAAAATTTTACAAAGAAGTCAATTTTAATATTAGTAATTATACTAATGTCAAAGAGGACTATAAAATAATTTTTAAAAGCATGAAACAGGGAAGATTTGTTCAATTAATGTTAGCATTAGATGATAAATATTTTAAAGAAATTATGCATTGTTGGGAATAGATAATTCAAATAAACATCTCCTAAATGTTCCACTATTATCAGAATATATAGATTCTTTACCAATTTTTGTAAATCCCCAAGATTCATATAATTTATATAATTTATTATATCTTTCCATATCTTCTTTTGCTAACAAATGTATTTTGGCATAATATATATCTTCTGTGAATTTATTGAACATTCGCGTTGAATAATCATTCCCTCTATACCATCTATATATAGTGATACAATTAATGAATAAAAAACCATTTCTTTTAGGAGTATAATCAATATAACCTACTACAATATTATTAATAATATAGCTATACTTCATTAATAATATTAATAAAATATATTTTAAATAATTATAATTATTCTGTTAGAATAGATAACTTTATTGTCTGACTAATATTAGGTTTACAATCGAGGAAAGGATACTTTTTATATAATTTCTGAATTGCTAATTCTTTTTTCTTGGCTTCGATCATAATATCTATATTTAAGCCAAATTTAGAAGGTATTTCTAGTAAATAATTTGGAATAACTTCAATATAATCCGAATGATGACCACATCTTCCACTGCCCTGTTCTGAGACATGAAATTTAGGTTTAATTCCTCGTCTTTTCCATGTTCTAATAACTGGACCCATGTAAAATTCTGGTGATTCAAATACATCATCAGGATTATAATGTGGGTAACAATCAAAATGATGAGTATCAAATACCACAGGAATATTAATTCTCTCAGATACCTCTAAACAATCTACAATTGAGAATATCTTTTCACAATTTTCCAATACTAAACGGTTTTTTACTCGTTGTGGCAGACGTTGATAGTTTTTACACCATCTATCTTTCGCCGCTGCCTTATCTCCATACAGACCACCACCATGAACTACCATTACTGAATTTTTACCCATTCCCATTAAATCTAATAATTCTGCTTGATAATCTAAATCTAGTATTGTTTTATGAAAAACATCTTCGTTAGGTGTTCCAACAACATTGTATTGTCCTGGATGCATAGTAATACGTTGATTATATTTTTTTGCCAGATCTCCGGCTTCTTTAAGCAAATCTTTGGCAAAGTCAAAAGAATAGTTTTCCACATTAGGATTTGCCTTATGTGGAAAAATATCACTAGATAATCGAAAAACCTTGATTCCATTTTGCTCATTCCATTCAATCATTTTAATTATATCTTTTAAATTATCAATTACGCGTCGCTTACATTCATCAATCCCCTTCTCACGAATGGTTTTTTGATTAATACGACGTGACGCATATATAGAAGGTTTTCCTTCTCTTAATGTTGTATTCATACAGCATAAGCCTAATTGAATCTGTTGATTAAAACTCATCTTTTTTTAACTAATCCTAAGAAATTTTTAATTCAAACAAATTTTTTCAAGATTATATCTCACAATATATAAATGGCTGAACATAATATATGCGATGAACCTGGTCCATGTTGGGATGGATATGTATATGTAGGACCCGAACCTAGAACTAAAGGAAGTTGTATCAAAAAAGATAAATTATGTAAGAAAAAAAGAGGCAAAGGTGTAAAATGTCAATCAAAAATTTCATGTGATAATTCACCAAAAAAAGAGTCTCCAATTAAAAAAACAAAACAAAAGAATAATACTGAGTATAACCAATGTCTTGAAGAGGCTGGGGAAAGGTATAATAAAGGAAAACTAAGCCTATGCCCTGAAGGATACTGTACTGCTAAGAATACATTCGAAGTATATCCATCCGCTTATGCCAATGGATATGCATCGCAGGTATGTAAAGGTAATAAACCTGATTTCTACGGAGAAACTAAAGCTAATTCCGATTATTTAAATAAACTAGACAAGAAAAAAAAATCAGGTAAAAAAGATAGTCTTAAAAGATGGTTTAAAGAACAATGGGTTAATGTATGCGAAGAAGGTGATGGTCCAGGTGGATTTGCAGTATGTGGTTCAGGAAAAGGTATTGACAATCCAGAAGAATATCCTTATTGTAGGGCTTACTATAAATTACCCGGTACACAAGTAGTTACAGCTCAAGAATTAACTCAAGAAGAAATAGATACAATGTGTAAAACTAAAAGATCTAAGGAACAAGGGATTGATGGAAAACCTACCAGAATAATTTTACCTAAAGATACAAGAACAAGAGTTAAAACACAGAGAAAAAATGAACAATCAGGTGGTAATTTAATAAAAATACCCAGTAGAGTTAGAGATGATGCGCTATTAGGAATAAAGATGTTAAATAAGGGGTTTAAAGGTGGCACTCAAACAGGATGGGATAGAGCAAATCAATTAGCTTATGATGAATATATTGATAGTGGTAGTCTGGCAGATATGAGAACATGGTTTGCTAGACATGGTCCTGATGCTAAAAATAGTGGAACTTCATATCCTGGATTTTGTGATTGGCTAGAAGCTGGAATGCCTATGGATAAAGAATTCTCCAAACACAAAGGAGCGGTTTCATGGCTTATTTGGGGAGGTGACGCGGCTTATGAATGGTTAAAAACTGAGAAGATTAGAAATATACTAGAAAGAGATTTTCCAAAAAGAAAAAAATCTTCAGATGAAAATAATTTATACTGTTAGATAATAGTCATAATTAACAAATATATTATGAACATTATAGAATTTGACGTTCCTTTTGCTCAAGAGAACATTTGTCATTAAATTTCAAGATATCTTTACATTCCAGAGAAAAATCACTGGGTCTTAATATGCTCCAATCAGTATCATCTTTTATTAAACCAGCTTTAGCATAAATATATCCAACTAATGCACTACACCAAAATCTATCTGTCTTTTGGGGTTCAGTATCTTTTCTATCTATAGCATCTATCCAGTCTTTAGGGACAATATCATATGGTTTTCCATATACTACATCATGAATCTCAGATAATTTATCATTATTAAATAATTTAGGGTCACATTCTACTTGTCGCGTATAAATAAAACCATTCTTTGATTTGTATTGTTGGTATATTTCGTCGAATGGTGTAATTTGAACACCAAGTTTTATCTTTCCATCTTGAGGATCAGGTGTTCCTTCCCAACTTGATTCCCATACATAATAACCTTTTAACGATGGATGAATAAATGAAGGATCTTTAAGTATCATACCTATATGTGTATACTGGCTTTTAGTAAAATATTTAATTAATCCAGCAAATAAACTACCACTTTCATCATCGAATAAAAGAAGATCTCCTGTTTTCAAATTAAATTGACTCATTATACTCGTTATATGAATCAGATATGTTTAAGGTTTTATAAATATTAAAATTAAAGTATAAATAATTATGTTTAATATATTTAATGAGCGCAGATTATTGTACACCAGATAAAGCTAATAATTTTTTCACATGTTTTTCTAACGATGCTTTAGTAAAAATAGCTGAAGAGTTTAATAAAGAACATAATCAAAAGATAAATATTCCAAAAAAATTTAACAAAAATAACCGTAAAAAACTATGGGAAAACATCGAAGATGCTATGAAAGCATATACTAAATGCGATGAAGATTATTGTTTACTAGATACATCATATACTAAAAATATCAAAGATAATGATATTCATCATAATACATTTCGACCTGAAATGCCTAAATCATGGGAAAAAAATAAAAATACATGGTTATCTACTATCGATATTGCCGTTGTAATGAAACAATATGAACAAAAATATAATGAATTCGCGTTTATAGGACCGGTTCCTATCGATTTTGACTTAAGAATAGGTTTTGGAATGTGTATATCTAATGAATTATGTGGTATCGACCTCGAAAGTCTTATATCCAAAGGAAAAACAAAATTAGGAATAGTTTTTAATCTGGATCCTCATAATAGAGGGGGGTCACATTGGGTATCCATGTATACTGATTTAATGAAAGGGGGTGTATATTTTTTCGATAGTTATGCTTATAAACCTAAACAAGAAATATACGACTTGATGAAAAGAATCAAGGAACAAGGCAATGAATTAATTTTAAAAGGTAAGCTTAAATTAGACGAATTAGATGATGACCATGAAGAAACACATGATATAAAAATATTAGATGAATATACCATAAAAGTGGATAATACCAAAAATATTTTTACAGGAAATGTAGTATATTTAGATACAAACAATAGAAAAGATATAAATATTGTAAAAGGTGTCGCAAAAGATAAAATTCAGGTAAAATATCCTATTCAACATATTAACTCTAATAAACTTGTCCATAAATCATTCAGGCTATTTTATAATACTAATAGATTTCAATATAAAAATTCAGAATGTGGAGTCTATTCAATGCATTTTATAGAAGAATTTTTAAATGGTAAATCATTCGAAGAAATTACTAATAATATTTACAATGATGAGGAGATAAATAAAAAACGTGATTTTTATTATAGACCCAATCTATAAATTAAATTTATAATTTACGTATAATTACAAATTTAACTAATATTCATAACATGCTTGCCTTTATATATGTCATAGTTAGCACTTGCTTTAAAACCTCGTTCTCTTAATTCTGCGATCATTGTCTGAGCATCTCCAGATGATAATTGATTTTCAAATTCCAATGTTAATCCAGAAGTTAATTTAGATTTATTATTAACAACAATATTATATATTTCTTTTCTTAGACTACATGCTCTACTTCTAGGTGTAGCCACTTCAAAATTTTTACGCTGAAAATCTTGTGGGAATGTTTCCATTTGTTTATCTATTTATACTTATTCTTATGTGAATAAAATCAAGATTTATTATTTAATCATTATCAGATAATCCATGATGCTCGCTATTATCAATACTTGAGTCAATACTTGAATATTCTAAATCAATAAGTGGGATATTATTATCCCTATTTAATAAACAGTAACATACTATCCAACCTTCGCACAATAACGCAATTATATATGGTATAACTACACTAAAGTTCTCTTTTTCAATAAGTTGAAAAATTATAACCATAACACATCCTAACGCATGACATCCAATACTAATTAATGATAAAGAACCTTCTTGTTTCTCCATATAGGTAGTCTTTATTTGAGGTATCCACATTGCTACACTTAATATGCCAGATGATACATTTAATAAATCAGACAACATATCATGATAACCATTTGAACATAAAATTAAGATAGGGAATATAGTTATTGTGAATAAAATCAATAATATATTAAAAACTTTATATTTTGACAGTTTTTTGGGATCTGTCTCGTAGATATAATACATATAGTAGTTTATTTGAAGACATATCCATGGCGAAAATAACTGAATCAATGGTAATAATTTAAAATATAAATTGCCCTGATTAAAATCATCTACATTACTTGATATAATACCAAGTAGATTAAGCAATGAACTGGCACATCCTAACAACAACATATTATCATTTATACCATTTACATCCTTGTTATCATATAATTTTTTGTATTGAAATCCATATGTAATAAATGTTCCAACTATAATAACCCAGCCTAATATTTGATTTAAAATTTCCATAATATCTTAATATCTACATAATTTTTAAGTAAAATATAAATTTGATATAAAGATATATTAAATGAATTATAATATAAAAAATGACAACTCTACTTTGTTATAAAAGAACTGGTGAAACTACTGCTGATTTTTCAAATAGAATTAAAAGCCAATTTAATTGGAATAAAGTCGCTATATGTGGAAAACTTGATCCTATGGCCAGAGGATTAGTCACTGTATTGCCGAATGATCAGACTAAATTGATGGACTCATATCTTAATACATGTAAAGAATATGAATTTGACATTGTAGATGGCATATCAACTGACAGTGACGATATTCTAGGTTTTCAAAAAGTTATGACAAATATTAGACATAAAGATTTAATTGATGATTATATGCAGAATTTATATTACAAAAAATCTCAACAATTTCATCACTTTTCTGCTAAGAGATTAAACAAACTTGGAAAAAATAAGCCCTTATGGTATTGGTTTAAAGAAGGTCTTCTTGATGATGATGAGATTCCTAGCAAAGATGTATCTGTATTTAATGTTAAAAAACTATCTGAATCTACAATGCCAATTATACACTATAGAGATTTAGCAGTATCAGATGTTAAAAAGCTTAACTCTGATAAATTTAATAAAGAAAATATAATCAAATCATGGGAAAGTATAGAAGATTATAATATGAAGCCTGTGGATATTTATAAGTTCAAAATAACGGTAACTTCTGGATTTTATGTAAGAATGATTGCCAAAGAACTAAATGAAATAGGCGTAAATTGCCATATACATGATATTCATAGAACACATGTCTATTCACCTTCCGAAAAATTTATATAATTAAATTTCGTATATTTTATTACCTCAACCTCCATATTTAATTACAGGTATGTTTTATATTATATACCTATATATTATAAGAGAATGACCTGTTTCTGGGATGGGATAATAAATTCTCTCGATAAAGAGGATAGAGAAAAATTAGGATTGAAAACAAATAATATATATAGTCTTATTGATAAGCTGAAAACTATTAATTGTTCTACCAAAAATATGAGATGGCAAAATGAATTAATTACAGAATGTCAGATTAAAGAAAATATGGCACATATAGAAAATTATAATAAAAAGAATGCACCAAGAGGGTATCAATGTTCTACATTTGATCCATTTCTTTTTTTATTAGCATTCATACTAAAAAAGAATGTTAACTTTATTTACTGCGGACATATTGTTAAATATGAATCTAGCAATTCAAATGGAAAATGTCTCAATTATAAATGTAATAGAGGACATTTTTGGTTTAATAAATAATTAATTAATGAAAGTTTCTAGCATCATCTATAATATGTGCTGGTAAATAGTATAAACCTTTAGACATTACATAATTTTCTAAATGTTTTATCTTTCTATCTATAGCGCCTCCCTGTTGACAATATTGTTCAGGTGGTATTCTTGAACCGGCTCTTATACCTCCAGCATTTTGAACAGAATGTTCCATACATCCTTTATCAAAGATTTCACCAGGTAATCTTTCTTGTGGAAAGTTTTCTCTAATAAATCCACTACAGCTGATTAGATTAGGCATTGACCATCTTGAAAGATCTCCTTCAAATGCGAAACAATCTTTAAACATATTATCAATCATTGTAAAACTACTTACATTCCAAGAACTTAGATCATCATCATATTCAGAACATCCTTCGAACATACTAGAAGCATCTCTTACATTACCTAGTTTATCTCCCCAATTTTTAAGTGAAATAAATTGAAAATTAGTACAATTCTTAAACATTTCTGATAAATCTACAGCAGAACTCATATCCCAATTTTCAATATTTTTTGGCCAATATTGACCATCAGTAAAAGGAATACTTTCTGAAGCTAATAACGATGTATCAAAAAAATCTTTTCCTAATTTTGAGAAATCTTCTACACCTGATACGTCCCAGTCAAATTTATAAGGAGTATTTCCTATATAATAAGGATGTATTTCTTCATCCATATCACCCTCATAAATTCGCTCATTATCTTCGCTAGCTTGATTAATCATATCTCTAGTAACTAAAAAGGCTTTATTTAGTTCTTCACGATTATTTAATACGATTGTTATATTATCTCTATGATGTTTAAATGTTTCTTGTGCTAGATTAATGGCCTCTCCTTCTAACCAATCTTCGCGATTCTTCAAAATCATTGCCTCAAAATCACCAATTGTCATTAAGAGTCTTTCATCAGACTCTCTTGGTTCTCTAACAGGTGCAGTAGGTGTTCTTAATACTGGTCGAGTATCTGGAGTTCTTGGTGCTTCTTCAGTTTCAGCGGAAGCTAGATCAGCCATTGTTAATGGTGGACCTCTTTCTTCATCGTTGCCTCCTCGGTCGTATTCTCTTTCATCTTCTGAAAATGTGGTTTCATCATCATCATCTTCTTCTTCTTCATCGTCGTCTTCGTAATCATCAAAATCAAACTCTCTTCTTTCATAATTATGCATTACTATATTCCAATCATCGGGATTACCATATATATTAACAGCCGTGTCTATATCATTACAATATAATTCAACAACTTCTGTTAGCTCACTATTATCATCAGTGTAAATATTAATTATATCAAATTCTTCTCTATCAACACTCTCTTCGTCATCATCTTCAGCTTCGTCAAACACAGTTGCTAAATTTCTTACTATATTCACACTATCTTGGTCATCATCATCTGAATTTAATGCCTCCAAAATATCATCAGCTTCACTTTCAGTCAATCCGCTTTCTGATTGTAGAATTATTGGATTAGTATTAATATAGCTTGTGAATTCTTCGGATAATATTGGAAATATACTGGCATCAGTCATCACAATATCATCATTCATTATTGGTGCATATAAGTAATTATTTTCAGACTGACAATGCGAAGCACCTACGTTCCACTCTTCATCATATATTCCTAAATGTTTAGCATGATCTAAATATGCTGGATTTCTTTCAAAGACTTTTTGGTGAATATAAAAACTATAACTTACTGCTCCAGGCAGTGATTGATTTTGTTTTACTGGAACAATATAATATTCATGAGTCTGTCCATTCTTAAAGTAGCTTTTTTCTGAATTAGAATACATTAAATAATTATGTAAATCGCCCCATTTCACAAATCCTTCCGACATAGGTGGAAATTGTATTCTTAAACTCATAAGTAATCCTAAATCTGTATCAGCCTGATTAGAAGCACGTTCCCAACCTACATTACTGTTACACTTAAAATATAGTTTTTCAAATTTATCTGTATTATATTTTTCATTGGTTAATTGTGGAAATCTGAATCTCGACCAAGTACTTAAACCTAATCTCTTAGATCCATCATCATTTATTATCACTAATATAATTGTAGGGTCAGTTATTTCATCAATATCGCCTCCATCTATAATACCATCGAAATAGTCTTTTATGGTAGAAGTAGTGTACATAATAGGATCTAAAATTTCTTCAGTTTCTATATTAATCTCAGCGATTTGTTCTCCTTTATATGATATACTATGGATAGTTGTATTTGTTTCACTCATTCTTTATAATATAATAATAAAAATATTATTATTAAATTAGTATTCTTCTAATTTTTCTATATCATTTAAAACATTTCTTGGGAGTTTATAATCGCCTTTTTTTATAATATAATTGGTAATATGTAGGATTTTTTTATCCAAAACTTTAAGATCTACCCCACCTTGCTGAAAAACAGGAGGATTATTGTCATCATATGAAGATATTACCATTTGTCCACCAATATTATCTTTACCTAAATCAGGATAATAGCCTGAACCAGATTGTTCTGTCAATTCACCTTTAAATATTGGTGGTTGATAATCATCATATCCCATAATTTGAGCTTGTCCATTTATAGCATGATCAACAATAACAGAATATCCACTTCCTAATTGTTCAGCATTAGCTTCATACATCATTGCATACGTAAGTGCATCTTCTATTGTGAAAAGAACTTCACCATCTTCATTTTTAATTTCTTCCGTTTCCGTCATGTTCAAGTCTTTTAACATATCTAATTGTTCTCTTCTTAAAATACCAAATTCTTCTTTGCCTTCAAAATCAAAATATCTTCCATAAAATTCTAGTTCATCGCTTAAATCTTCTGCCCATTCATATCCTGCACGGTAGCCACGTACATCTCGTTTAATTGTTTCCATAGTATCTTCTCCCTGAACAATTATTTCTTCAACAAAATCACTTAATCTATAAAAATACAATTTAGTATCATTTACTAAAAGAATTGTGGGATAAATATTTCTTAATGTAATAGCATTTATATCCATACCTTCATCGTTTATTAAATCAATCTTCATATATAGCGTATTTGAATCGTTTATTTTATAGGAACTAACAATATTAGTGCCATCATTGTATGATTTATCATTACTATAATCAATTAGTTCAAATGTATTAAATTCACTAT
>Ga0222717_10001945_pt1 | contig 16415 bp, 29 predicted proteins | sample C33_18DmetaG_FD_165053 | JGI IMG/M metagenome (GOLD analysis project Ga0222717, IMG submission 165053) | Estuarine water microbial communities from San Francisco Bay, California, United States - C33_18D | ecosystem: Environmental > Aquatic > Marine > Unclassified | place: USA: California...
ATCTGTGTGTAGTTACCTAGTCTGGTTCTATTTGGACCGCTTTCAGCAAACTTATTTCCGACTGCTGGAGTTCCAGTACCGCCACCAGCTGCAGGCTGAATGTAATCAGTACCCTCACCGATAGTAGAATTTCCAGGAACTTCTAACTTGTCTGTTTGCCATTCGTGATAGATAGCAGTTGCTTTTGCACTGCCGATTGATGACATAAAAGGAGTTTCATCCCTTGTAATCATCGTAATAAAATTTGCAAGATCTTCTCTTTGTGAGACATCTTTGCCAGTACCCCTAGCTGGACCTTGTGGACCGCCAGTTCCTCTTACGCCTAATACGTTAGTCATTGTATACCCTCCGAGGTATTAATAGTTTAATGATTTATTTGCAAGTCCTCGAAGAAACGCCATTTGATCTTCATTAGATGAATCTTCAGCAAAAGCTCGTTGCCTTATCTTAGTCTCTTGATCTACTTCTTTTTGAGACCTTGTTTTAGCTTTACGTACAGGAGCTTTCTTAACAACAGTAGCTTTTCTTTTAGCACTGCCTTTAGTAACTCCTTGCTTTAATCGTCTGTAGTCATCTACAAACTTCACTATCACAGGATCTACAATAGTATCTAAGATTTCTGGTTGTATACCTTCAGCTATAGCGAATTCTCTTATTGCAGTAGCTGTTTTTTCATTAAAGTCAGGTATCATTTCTGGAATAGCTTTATTAAAGCTTTCTAATTGCTCATTCCATTGCTTAGTATTCTGTTCTTGAACTTGGGCTTGAACTTGCTTTACTAATTGTTCTCTGCCATTTCTAGCATTCCAATAGTTCTTTTGTGCTTGTTCTCTTTTATCCTTTAATTCATTCACTTCATACGTATCACCGTCTTTCCTAGCCTGATCTATCTGAGATTCTATGTCATGATATTCTTTTGCCAAGGCTTGTTCTTCTCGATACAACACCGCTGAAGAAGCCTGTCCAAGATCGTTTATTTCTTTAAACTTCTTTTCGTACTCTTCATCAAGCTGTTTTCTTGCATCGCCAAGTTTTCGACCCTCATTAGAAAGATGTTGTTCAGTAGAGTAACCTTTTATAAGGTCACTAAACGATACTTCAGTGTCTTTACCATCTATTTTGATAGACACCTTTGCATCTAAGTCTAAGTCTTCTGTAGCGTACACTTCGGATTCTTGGGTAGACGTATCATCCTCATCCGTTGTTTCTTCTTCTTCAGTCTCGACTTCTTCTTCAACTTCTTCGTTTTCGGATTCTTCTGCATCTGGGTCTTCCGCAGTTTCTTCCGTGTCTAACTCAGGAACGTCTTGCTCATTGGGTAGAGATTCAGTGAACTCGGAGTTCGCTACAATGTCAGCCAGCAGTTGTTCTTCTGTTCGACTATCCGTTGCTATAGAGTCATCTGGTTGGGTAGAGTCTACTGTTGCTTCGGTATTATTTTCCATTCTTATTTACCTCCTTTTCGGCAGGTTTAATCTTTTTCTCATACATAGCTTTCATAGTATATAGACTATTTAAAGTATCTGCATTGAGTTTAGCTTTACCGCCACTACGCATTGAGTCATACTCAAGTGTATTTATCATTTGATTGTAGTTAGTCAGTAATTGTTCATAATTTATTTCATACATCTTTGTCCTCCTGTATATGTGGTACGTTTTTACCGTACATCTCGAAGCCTATCATTTTCGCTTTGACACTACCTAGTGCCATTGCCGAAGAGTAGAGGAACTCACGAGTTTTAGTTTCATGCGATTCAGTCTTAAGCCACTCTAAAAAGTAGTCTACAAGAACTTCACCGTATACTTCATCAAAGAAGTTCTCCCTTTCTTGAGAAGCAAAATGACCTTTTACATGTGCCTGTCTTGCCAGCTCATCAGGGTGAACTTTATGATGTCCGTATGATTTAGTATTGCCCAGCCTCTTCTCAGCTGTCTGCCTATACTTATCCATATCTACACTCTATGCATTATGTAGATTCTGTCTTTTCTATTTTGTAATCCAGTTGCTGCATAATTATCATGCTCTTGACCAGCTATTGCTGCAGTTCCATGACCTGATTTTATATTTTCCATTACACAAGCACCATGACCACCAATATGATCATAGGTTAAGAATGAATTTGCTTTAACCAGAATACCTGTATCTGCTGCATTAATTGTGCCAGCACACTTAAGGTCTAGTGTTATATCCGTATTTGTTTCATTAGCAAATATAACTTGCTTAGTACCAGAAGCAGTTGTAACTGCTGTACCAGCTTGAGTTGCACCAACACCTAGTGCTGATATCGTTGAATGTGCCATTTAAATAACCTCCTGTGGTTGTTCCATCATTGGCTCTTGCCCTTGCTCCATAGGTTGCTCCTGCGGTGCTGGACTAGGGTTTAATAGTTCTCTTGCCATCATGATTATGTTTGAGTAATCAGGATGAGGCGGTAACTCTGTTCCTTCTTTAGTAGCCTTGATGGCTAGGTCTGCCCACTCTTGGAAATGTTTATCTATAGACACTGCTAACTGTTTAGAGTTATCATCCATAGTATTCTTACTTTGAGCATCAGTGTAAGCTACATTTGCTTCTGCAAGTGATGCATCTGCTTCTAGCTTACGGTTCTTTAATTGTTCAGCTTGATTTTGTACTTCAGAATTTTTCTGCATTTCTTCTGCGGCTTTTTGCTTAAACTCATCTGTCATATAGTCTTCAAGATAGTCATTACTATCCATCTGCATTGACTCTATAAGTTGTGTAGCAAGTACTGCTGCAGCTTCTGGTTTAATCACAAGACCCATGCCTTGTTGATTTAATGCAGGTAATATTTCTGATCCGATCTTACCAAGCTTTTGTATTTTTGTACTATTACTATTCTCACCAATATCTAAGAATATTTCAACATCCATATTTTTGGGTAGGGTAGCCATATCAACAGTGCTATAAACGCCATTGTAATAATACTTCTGCTTCCCCTTCATGCTTTTAACCATGGTCTCATATATACCACTGATTAAATGCTTAAATCCAGTTTCAGCAAATCTACGCCCGATATGCTGGATTCTCTTTTGAGCAGCTGATTGAACAGCTGAAAGCTTCTGTTCAGAGTTTCCAGAAACGTAGAGAGTATCGTTTAAACCCTGTGCAGCCTTTGACATTCCTGTCGCCTGCTCCTTTATCATTTGAAGGTGCTCTAGCAACGGAACTGTACCTGTTGAAATAGTCTCTGGAGGTAGTGCTGCTACTGCCGCTGAAGGATTACCGTTAGTTGGTATAATCTGCTTCGGCTTCATATTTTGTAATGCACTGAAATCCACGACATTTGGATCTGCTAACTTTGGACTATAATTAGTTAAGTATGTATTCTCAACAAAACCTCTTAGTATAGCAGTACTAGCAAGAGTACTACTTCTAGTGAAGTCTGCCATAGATAGACCAAAGAATTCATGTGGTATATCTATTGGAACAATACTTGCCAAGGGTATTCTTTCACAGTCTTCTTCAAATAATATGTGATTTCCTACTGTTATAAAGTGTTTTAGTTCTGCTATACCATCACCATCTCTATCAACACGCATCCATGACTCTGTCAATGTGACTAGCTGATTAGCTTCTAGTGGGTAACCTGACTTACCTTCATAACCTTGCCAATATCTTTGTCCTGTTATTTCTTTTCTTGCAGCAACGTCTTCGCTATAGTTTCCACTACCTAGCCAATCGTCACCTGTATCTAATTCTGCCCATTCTTCTTCAGTGATACTCTCACCCCATTCAGGGTAATATTGTCTCACTTCTGATCTTGTCATTTCTGATTGAATACCTACGTAATTAGCTTCCTCTATTTCTTTAGCTTCGTTTGATATTCTGAATGATTCAGGTGGGATACATTCTAACTTGATTCTGCTTTTATCGATCTTCTTTCTTAACCGAACGTCTATATACGATATCGTTTCAGAAGTTGGATTGAGCGTTAGCTCATTGACGATTTCGATATTTTCATCTGCGAGGATTTCATCTAACTTAGCTTCATCGATTTCATCAAACTCTTCGATGACATAGTCGTAATCTTCAATATAATCCCAACGTATAATTGCGTTCTTCCAAAGAAGAGAGGCTTTCATCCAAGTCTGAAGGATCTCCCATCCTTTATTCTTTTTAAATATGCAGTAGTTTACTATGTTACTCGCATCCTTTGCAGCTTTAAAAGCTCCAGGAGTGTCATCATAGGGAACAAATCGAGCTATTTTCCCATTACTGAGAAATAAATCTGACAGGACTGCTGTGTATGCTTCAATCACCTCTGTAGTACTTGTGTCCACTATTGTACTCACACCTTGAGGTGCTAGGTGATCCATAGGAACACCAGCGTATTCGTATGTGCTTTTTAATCTCTCACGAGACAGGTCTGAACTATTAAGCCAGTCACCACTACTCGCCTGAATACCAGAGTCTATTTGGTTAATGAGTTGTTCGTCATCAACTGCTTCTTTATATCCACCGTAGTTCATAACGTACCTCTTCCAGTGTATATAGCCTTACTGTTTTCCATGACCTTTTGTTCGTACTTTCCAGGCTTAGATAACTCTGCTTTTCTTTTATTCTTGTTATTAGTTGGACTACTCTTAGTCACATTTTGAATGTATCTTGTTGCTGATGTTTTCATTTGAGACTCCTGCTCCTTTTTATTTTACGACCACCGAAAAATACTAATACGTTAATAGTCGTGTTTATGGTTATGGCTATTACTAACCAAGCTTCCCACCATTCTATGTGCATTTCCACCTTTTCCTTGCCTGTCTTAATCGGCTATTAGGGTCTTTAGCTGCTTTAGGAAAGTCTTTCATTTGCCCAGCACTCCTTGCACAATAAGACTTACGTCTATTTGCGGCAGCACTACCTTTCTTCACTGTTCCTGTTACGGCAGTCTTTAGCTTACTTCCAGGATTATCTTTTCTGTACTTAGCGACTCCAGCCTTAGACATTCCAGCACCAGACTTAGTCGGTCTCTTATTACCGCTCTTTATCGTCTGTCCTTTCATAGTTCCTTTAACTTTCTTTTTCTCTGCCATATCTACACCTTTTTTGTTTTCTTAGTGTGGAATAGGTATTTACTGCTGGCGGTGTGTTTAGCACCTGACATGAGCTTACCCTTAGCATCCTTGTGTGTTTTTCCTTTGTATTCTTTTCCGTCTTTAAAATAATGTTTTACGCCCTTCATGTGATCACCTCTTTTTATTCATCCACGCAGTCGTGCCCATGTATGCACCGACAATACCAGCACCACTTATATAGAATAAGTTACTGATGTCTGAGAGAGCATTCACCCTGTCTATAGGAACAAAGAACATCACTACTGTGAATATTCCCATACCTATGAGAGTGTATCTAGCCATTCTTAACTGTGCCAAATGTTTTCGTAACTCATCTTCAGTTGCTTTTATTTCTTTAACATGAGATAATTCTTCATCACTCACAATACCATCGCCATCCTCATCGTATTCTTCATACCGACTTCCTTTCTGTAATTTTTTCATAGGCTTCTCTTATCTCTTTCATAGTTCTAAAACAACCAAGGCAGACTCCTTTTTCGTCTAATCGACAAAGACCTACGCATGGTGTATTCATTGTTTTATCCTCTAATAAAGTGGGCTTTGCCTACCCTTTGCAGCCCAGACAAAGTGAGGACAATGGTAGATTAATGTACAGATCCGAGCTTATCTAGCTCATTCTGTAATTCTTCATCACTTAGATCGCCTGCATCTATGTTTGTTTGTGTAACGTCTTGACGAGATAGCTTTGGTACTTGATATTCAGCAAGTATGCTAGCTACTTTCACTATCTGCTCTGAATCATCGTCTTCCATAGCTTTGACTAGGACATAGTTCAGTGCTTGTATAGCATCTGGTGCATCATCACCCATGCTTTTCATAGCCATGATAGTGTGCTTGGCAAGTTCTCTCTGTTCTTTATTTTTTCTACGAGTCTCTAGTCCTCTTAGTCTGTATTCATTAGCCATCTCTGACGATTCTATCTTTTCTAGGTTAGATAGGGATTTTTCACTGGGTTTCATAGCCATGTTGTGCTATCCTCCTGTATATCTCCGATCTTATCTTTCCAAGATACAAGATCATTTGTTAATCTGTGTTGATGTGTTCTATAAGCCTCAAATGCTATAGCAAGAGCCATCACAGTGTCATCGTAGTTCCCTGCAAGGGCGTTCGTGCTCCCATTCTCGGCAGAAACGTAGGTACGCAGCTCACCGAGTATCACATCTGAAGAGATATTTATGTCTTGCTCTTCAATCGCTCGTTTTAGGTTACCTATAATCATTGGTTTTGTACTTATCGTAGTCCTAAATCCAGGTTTACTACCCTCATCACTGAGAAGTGTAGCCGCTTTAGTCTGATAATAGAGATTTACATAGTTCATTTGCTTTAGTCTGTTAAGTGTAGCGATTCCTAGGCTATTACTCTCTACTGCTAGTAGGGCATTGTTAAAATATCTGCCCAAGTAGAACAATATATCACCGAAAACACTAGGGTCAACGTAATTATCTCTGAATAATGCACAAACTTCCCTCTCTTTATTAAGTACCACTGCGGTAGAATAGTCTTGACCTACCCCAAGGGAGACATCTGCCCCTATTATGAACTTATCTTCGAAAGAAGGGGCATTCCACATAGAAAGGTGTCCTTCTCTAGAGTCTTCAAAGTAATTCGTCTCATTATCGTAGGCTCTACTGTAGTTAGGTGCACTCACTTCTATCTCTTGTAGTATAGTTTGATCAAAAACAGTGTTACCTGTCACCAGAAAAGCTTCTTCGGCACTCGCTGGATACTCTTGTATAAACTTCTTTTCTCCACTTTCACCTATTTTTAACCTTCTCCAGTATAACTGGTCATCGTCTAGATCGTATTTATCCATAAGGTCGAATTCTTCTACAGTACATTCAAATCCTTCAGGAGCTTTTCTTCTGTATTCTGGTGTAATATACCAAGGTAAGAAAATGGGTACGTATTCGTTTTCACCTTTCATAGCCCCTTGGAATAATCTATAGAATTCACCACTAGCACCGTTGGCAGTGCTCTCTAGTATAACTTCCGTCTCGTTCTCCTGACTAATTCCTTGGAAGAGTCCAGCCAGTATTTGTTCATCGAATTGCCAAAAGGCGACCTCGGATAGGTGTGCGATAGTTGGGGTTGTTCCCCTCCCTGCCTCTTTAGCACCTGCTGTGTATAGCCTATAACCGCTCTTATTATGTTCAAATAATATCTCCTTAGCATTACTCTTCTGTAGAGTAGGTGGGTTTTCCATGTTATCGATGATGTTCCTACTCATATTGAATAGGGCATCTGAAGTCGCTGAGTCATGTGCCATCACGACAGATCTAGTGAAGGGTGTGAAAAATGTTTTCCAGAACACCCTAGCTGCACAATAAGTTGATATGCCTTGTTGTCTCGCCTTTAAGACAATAGCTCTCACTTTTCCTGTCTTCTCTCGCTGAGCTTCTAGTTGTTTGTTTATGAGTACTTGAGCTGCGTTGAAGGTGAATGGTACAAAACCTTGGCTTGCATTTTTAGTTATAATCCGTATTTGTTCTTTAGCGAATAGTTCAAAGTCGTTCTTGTACTCTTCTTTTTTCTTTCGCTTAAATAATTCTTTTGCTAATTCTAGCTTTCTTTTGTTATCCATTCGATGTCCCCCTCGATTGGCTAGTAATGTCCTATAAGGTGGTGTTTAGTCTTTGTTTATAAATAAAAAAGATGTGAGGGGGTGTTGTACCCTTCCCTGGGTTCTCGCTCCCCCCTGTTTCTCTCTGGGGTCTCCGTGGCAGTGCGGTTCGCTGTCTTTCTTTTCGTGGGGTTTTGCTTATGTCTTCTTTCTCTCTTTCTCCTTTGTCTTCTGTTTCTTGGTCTTCTTCTGAGGTTGTTGTGTCTCGTCTCGGTTGGTGTCCTTCTTCTCGTTCTGTTCTGTTGTGGGTTGCTGGTTCTTCTGTGCCCTTGTCTTGTCGTGTTGGTCGTGCTCCCTCTTCGGTTGTGTCTGGTCTTGTTGGCTTTCTCCGTGCTGCGGTTGTGTCTGGTGAGCCTGTTCGTCTTGGTGTTCGTGTGGGTTGGGCTGGCTCTCGTTGGTTCTGTGCTGCTCGCCCTGTTCTTTCTCCTGTTGCTCAGCCTGTGCCTTCTTCTGCGGTCTCTGGCTGGGCTGCTGAGTGGGCTGCTGCTTGTGCGTAGCCTCTTGTGCCCTGCTTCCTTTTGGAGGTGGGGCTCTTGTTTTTTTTTTTTGGGTGCTTTGCCCTGTCCGTGTCGGTGCGGTTTCACCGTCTTTTCCTGGAGTCTGCCTATGTCTGTTTCTAACCCTGCCGCTAAAGAAATGTATCTTGCTCGTCGTGCCGAGCTTCACTCTCGTATCGAAGAACTTCTTGTGCTTCAAGAAGAACTAAGAAACGGTAAGCAAGAACTTGTTAAGCTTAACGATATCCTTGATATTGACGAAGATCCCTTCGTTGATATGGAAGACCACTACAATAATTAACCACCAACCAAAGGAGTCCAACATGGACAGAACAACAGCAAAGGCTTGCTTCAGCCGATTAATGAAGCAAAACAACAACAATGGTTCTTGGAAGAGAGCTGTGTCGTGGTTGTTCCACAGTGAACCAGAGCAAGAGGTTATAGAGACCTTTTGTCTCACCGACAAAGAGTTTGTTGATGCCTCACAAGCAGTCAACATACTGCATAATCAAAGAGCTGATTATGACAGGGTTCATGCATGGGCAACCAAGGACTAAACACAAAGGAGACCCTCTATATGGGGGTCTTCGTTTTTTTTTTCAACAACCAACCAAAGGAGCTAATATGATTGAAGTTGGTGAAATGAATGAGTGGTGCGATGATGCGGTCACTCATGGCTTGTACGTCTCTGAGTGTGAAGAGAAGTACAGAGGCTACTACGCTGGTTATCTCTCGATGATTAAGAGAGAAGACCTAATTGACATTAACATTGGAAAGGAATAGCTAATGCAAGATAATAGCTGGATCGCTATAGGCGATATAAAGAACTTAACACCTCAACAAAGACTTGATGTGTTTGCTAAGATTAACTCTAAAGACTTAGAGATAGTTATGCATCATTGTAGTGTCGAGTTACAAGAAAGAGAGCTTGTAGAAGACAAGAAGGCATTTAAAGAACACCTAGAAGATAGTATACTAGGTGATCAAACCGCAGAAGAAAGGAAAATCTGGCTATGAGAAAATATATAGTGCTCAAAGACGGAACTGTAAAGTTCCTAGACTAACAAGCCGAAACATCCTTCTACGGAGGGGTGTCATTGTAGTGTGAGAGACTACGATCCGATGAGGCATCTCAATTATGTTCTATGAAAGGAACTAATATGACTGTATTTACAAATAAAACTAACATTATCAGAGACGTTAACTTTTACTATGCTAAATTAGATAAGCCTGTATCACCATTTGGTACAGATATCTATGACATTCAACTTAGGTTTCCTGAAGCAAGGAAGGCAGAGATGAGTGCTTATGGTAAAGTAAGACAAGTCGAAGATGGTAATTGGGCTATTAACCTAACTAGAAAGGCTATGAACTCTAAGAAGCAAAAGACTCCTGTGAGAATAGTCGATACTGATAAGAACCCTGTTAAGGATCTTATAGGTAATGGTTCTAAGGGTAATGTTATAGCATACACATATCAATATGATGTAGCAGGTAGGAAAGGGTTTAAGACTATACTGATAGCTATTCAGGTAACAGACCTTATCAAGTATGTACCAGAGGCTGAAGTAGATTTTGATGTCTTAGAGCCAGTAAGTACTAATGAGCCAGTATCAGCTGACTTCTAAATAATACTTAGGGGGATATCTAATTAGGTATCCTCCTAATTTTTTTTTACAGGAGAAGAAATGATTATACTTGGTATTATTATAATATTAATAATATGCTTTTATATCGAGAGCATATTCCTTAAGTAACCTACAGAGTTCTCTTTCAAGTTCGCTTCGCTCAAGTTGGGGGAGAGTTACACTTGAAAGTACACTCTGTGGGTACATTACCCCTGTGAGTACACCGCAACGTTACCGCTATGTGCCCTTTCAGGTAACTTCTTGGATCTTACGAGACGAGAATGCTGGGAGGGTACTGTGAATACACCTGAAAGGAGAACACTAATCATGCTAGAATTACTCGTAGTATACACAATATTACTCTACATAACTGTAATAGTAACACTCATATATAACTGGGCAAGGAGATAACATGGAACAACAGAATACCATCACAATAAAGCATGAAGGAGTGAACTACCACCTTGAGCAACTCCTATGGGCATGGAAGAATGAACTAGAAGTAGACGTCAATCTCTACTCTTTCACACACCAAAGAGAAATGCTCGATGAACTCAAGCGTGTACTCAAAGAACACTTCGGAAGATCCACATGGACACAACAAGAGGCTATTAAAGAATTAACCAGAAAGGATTCACTATGAGAATACTATATACACGAACTGCACATCAAGAGGCTGAAAGAGACGTAGAGTTTTGTCTAGATCCTTTCAATCAAGCTGAATGGCATATAAAGAACTCAGATATATACCATCAACTAGGTAGAACTGCGTGGGATTCTTCAGAAGAATACTGTGACACAGAGAATATACGTCTAGTGACCTTCAGTACTCCTGTTGTAGAAGACCTTTGGGGTGCACCTATCAGTGACCTATTAGCCTACATAAAAGAAGTACGTACAGATGCTTCTAACATAGTACGCTCGTATGAGACTGAAGTGAGTCTCGATGGACATCGCATGACTGTACCATTACACCTTAAATTACACAAGAAAACAGACCTCGAAGGAGAAGGGTTTAGCTCTGAGTTTAAGGAAGGGATAATACTCTACGTTGAGGCTGAGTGGTATGAAGAGTTAACTGACGAAGACTATCGTATCTATGATGCAGAGAACTATGAAATAACGACCTTATAGGAGAATCCGTAGGGGATTCTATAACAATAACTGAATAGGAGATAAGATGAAGACGTTAGAGAAAGGAATGGGATGGTCATTAGGATTAACACTATTAGCTTTGGTGGTGCTACCTATATGACTGATAAAATGAGACGAGAAAGAATAGACTATGTGAAAGCATGGAAGGAATGGATAGGATATTGGGTGATAATCTTCGGAATGTGGGGAACGTCACTATACATAACTCTAACGTTTACTTAGAAAGGAAAACTATGGATAAAGATTGGTGGGAAACTTTTGCAATCATAATAATAGTTTGGTTTATAGGATTCTCTTTGTTGGGATTCCTATAACACGCCCTTAAAGGGGGATAGCTAACCATATACTAAAGGGATACTAAAGGTGTCCCTTTAGCTAACAGTTGAAAGGAACAAACATGAGAAGACGAACTCCAGGCATGTATGCATTCTATAAGAACGAAGTAGTCAAAGCTCTAGATGGAGACGATAACGAACGAGTAGGATATCTTATGGGTGATATGCCTTACGAAGTCCTAGTAGAGCTACGGAATGAGGGTATATTACCTCCACGACCAGACTCCGATGGAACGGAATCAGTAGAGAATAGTCGAAGGCGTACCTACAAGGTCGAACAAGACTGGACTGTCACATACACGAGAGTCCTCGAGTACACCATAGCCTCACACGGAGACGATAAGGCAGATCAAGACCATGTCGAGAGCCTAGTAGATACACCTAGCTTTCCTACAGAGTTTGAGAATGGAGTAGTGATAGATGATATACATCCACGAATAGAGATCTACGAAGTCGAACAGGAAGGCGATAGAGTCTACCTAAGTGAAGAAGACCAAGCAATAGTCGAGAAGACAATGAGTAAATTACAACCAGAAAGGAACTAACATGAGGAAAATATTAAATACAAACATCTATAGCACCGAGAGTGCAGTGTGGACTTACAACCAGAGGAAGAAGAAAGTCTCTCTTCTCGTGATCAATAGCGATGGAATGACTAACGACCTCATCGAGTACAGACCACATAATAAGCATTACAAAGAGCACAGAGACAGAATTAAGAGGATAGCTGGATGAACAACGAGAAGAGATTCTATGAACACCAAGGTGTCGAAGAAGCTATTCAAGTCGTGTTAGATCACCTCACTCACAGGAGAGATGTAGAAGTCTATGTCTCTCTTGTAGGTGACCTGACAGACTTACAGATAGTATTAGCTAAAGAAATGAAAGGATTTCAAGATGGAAGAACAACATCAAAGTACATCGAAGGAAATAACCCAACCAACTACATCAGAGGAAGTGATTAACAGAACAGATCCTCATTGGTTACAAAAGGAACTAGAAGCGATACTAGAGAAAGGAATGTTTAAGCATGATTAGATATTACATAGCAAACATGTGCGAGAAGTCTGGTGAGTATAGCTTTGATACCGTTGTTAGGTTCGCTCTAAGAGAGCCTGAGAAAGACTTCTTCAACACACCTGAAGAGATCTCCTATCAACAAGCAGAGAAATACTGTGATGAGTTAGCCAAGTACTGGTATGATGAAGAGGAAGGTGGTGAAGAAGAAGACGAGAACTGGTATTCATTTAATGGTGGAGAAGTCTGGATTAGTTATGGCTTCCATAAACAGATAAGCAAAGAGACCTTTAAAGAACTAGGTAGCTTTGCTTGTGACCATAGCAGTTGGGAGGTCTCTCAGTGGATGATGAACAACTAAACCCTCTTGTAGAGCAATGTGTAGATACGATCAACACATTCTATAAGAGACATAACATGAAAGAAAGGGTACGTATGAAGAAAGAACATGACTACGTTAGGTATGAGGATGCTACCAGCGATAAGATAAGTCCAGCCCATTACAAGGAGATCGTTCCAGGGTATGAGTACATGGACATGATGGTGCATATGTTAGACGATCTGAAGGGTGTCGAGGCACACCTGATGGGTCAGGTCTACAAATACCTGATGCGATACGGAAAGAAAGACGACAAGACACAGGAGCTTAAGAAGGCTCAATGGTACTTGAACTACTTAATCAAACATAATGAGGAAAAATAATATGATAAATGAAAAGAGAACTGTAATAGTAAAAGACGTTGAACTACATTGGGCAAAGTTAGATGCACCTGTAGATCCATTTAAAACTGGTGAGAAAGTATGGGAGGTTCAAATAAGAACTGATGATGAGAATGTTGCTAAGAGCTGGGCAAAAGATTACTTCATTAATGCTAAGAAAGATGATGAAGGTCATTGGAAAGCCAACATCAAGCGTAAAGAACTTAATCGTAAGGGAGAGTCTAACCAACCACCTGTTGTTCTTGGTCGTGACAATCAACCTATGCCATCTAGTAATATTGGTAATGGTAGTATCGGTGATCTGAAACTATTTCAGTACCCATATGATGTCGCTGGAAGAAAAGGAGTGTCGTCTATGCTCTCAGCAGTGAGGGTCACAGACCTAAAGGAATACACACCGAGCTCTGAAGTGGACTTCGATGTTATCGAGGGTGCAGAAGGAGCTGAAGCTCAGGCAGACTTCTAATGGGAGATGTCATAGACTTTAGACCAAAGGAAAAGAGGGTTGAGGTAACACTTGACCCTCAAGTTCAAATAGAAAAGTGTATAGTCAGCTATTGGAAATCATTAGGTGGCTTTGATATAGAGCTAGATGAGTTTGACTACCTCATGATCTTCATGGCATTCAGTGATACTTGTTTCACAGAGTTAGAGAACGGTAACATGACTGTGCATGAAGATGATATGATGACTGTTAAACCAGAGCTACACAAGAGAATGAAAGGAACTATAGATGGAATTAAGACAACTCCTCCAGCCAATGATGAATGAGTTAGGACTGGCAATAGAGAAGATGCAGATAGAGACTATGACAGATGGACTCAAGCTACATGAACATGTGTATGGTTGGTTCTTAATAAAACTAGAGACAAAGATAAAAAGATTTATATTAGATCAAGAAAGGTTTAACTATGACTGAAACAAAAGAGAATGGGAAAGACTCTACAATAACAATGAGATTAACTGGTGACTTAACTGCCTATGATTATGGTGAGTTTGAGATGCCAAGAGGTGCTGAGATAGACGAGGTGAGTGGTCGATGGGGTTGTTACATAGTAAGATTTACAGACCCAGAGAAATACCCTGATATGGAAGTACAATGTGATCAAGAGATAGATGGTAAGAACGCATCTTATATTAGAATAAGTGACGATGAAGGTAACGACCACTACGAGTGGTAGAAAGGAAATACAATGTCAACTGAAATAGACGTATGGCAGTTCGTAAACTTCGAAGAAGAGCCAGAAGAATATGGTAAGAGACTATACATAGACGTATATGCACTTGCAACTGCAGCTGAAAGTATAATTGAGTCTGAAATAAAGAAAGACTATAATAAGACTCTTAAAGATTATACAGTTGAACTTGACGGTGTCAAGAGATGGGAGCATTAGTATGAAAAGAGATTATGTATACTTATGTGGTGGCATGGAAGGCTATGCCAAGAGCCACATGACTGGGTGGCGAACCAAGGCTACTAAAAACCTAGAGTTATGCGATATAGAAACGCTAGATCCAACAAGACGTTTCTCATTTCACACTGGACTTCAAGATAGAAACAATGTGAATAGAATAGTTAAGATGGACTTGCAAGATGTGTCTCGTAGCACTGTACTACTATGTGATATGAGGTATGACCAGCCTGGAAAACGCTGGGGTAGCATGGCAGAGATAGCACATGCACACACAAAGAATAAGATAATAATAGTGTGGACAGATAAGGATGATGTCAAGCATCCATTCTTAGAGTTCTACGCTACAGAAATACATCACACACTAGAGGAATGTGTTGATGCTATTGTGAATTACTACTAGGAGAAGAAGATGTTTGAAGCATTTATGTTAGCGTGTATGATCGGTAACTCAAATATATGTCATACCATAGCGGACATAGAAGGTCCGTATGCTACACACGAAGAGTGTATCATAAGAATAAACGAGATGGCATATGACTTGAAAGATTACATGCCTAACTTTATGCCTCTAAAATATAAGTGTAAACAGAAAGGGACACGAACATGAAAGAGCCATTAACAATAAACAGTTATGAGATAAGAGTTAATTGGAGTGATGGAGAAACAGAAGTATTAGACAATGTACCTTATATAAAATCGCTAGATATTTTATTCGATTCTTTAGAAGAGGAGCGTAATACTGCTGAAGCAATAGAAGAAATGGAGGATGGAGATGTCGTTGAATGATAACCCTGATAGTATATACTATTCAGATGATAAGAATAGCTATGCCACTGTTAAGCGATCAGTGGTGTATACAGTAAAATGCTATAGTAACAATGAGATATTAAATCAAACAACATATTATACACAAGACTTAGCTGAGAATTCAGCTGAAGACTTTGTGTTAGAAAGGAATTAAGACAATGATGATGTTAGATCACATGATAGCACTCAAAGATGAGATTGAAATACTAAAAAGTAAAATAGAGCCTACTTGTACAGGGCATATACATACTACAATAAGTACACTCGAATCTAGAGTTGAAGAAATAAAACAAGAATTAAAAGATAAATATGTAGAAAGGAATTAAGACAATGGACGGTTCAACTATAATACAGGAAGACTATAGATTCCCAGTAAAAGTATTACCTTTAATGGCAATGGATAATAAAGAACTTAAATACCATGTCAATATGGACAAGTATAAAGCAGTTGTAAGAGTAGATACACATGAGGTATTAGGTGTTCATAGTGGTAAATATAATGTAGTTAAACATGAAGACCTTGTAGAGAATATAATGGAAGGGGTGGCTCTTGCAGACATCTCTAAAGACTACGATCATAATATAAGAGTATATGAAGGCGGAGCTAAGCTACATGGTTCTTTTATATTCAATGACTTGGTACAGAAAGACCCTGAAGTAAATGACATCATAAGATTCAAAGTAGATTATATGAACTCGTATGATGGCATGTGGTCTATCATGGTCAATGCCTATGGTGAAAGATTATTCTGTCTTAACGGTTGCACTTCACCTGAAGCAGTAACACAAGAAAAGAATAGACATACATCAGGCTTTAATGTGAAAGCTTCGGCAGATCAAATCACCAGAGCACTTGAAGTGTTCTTTAATGATAGAGAAAGATGGGATGCTTGGAGAGCTACTAAGACTACTGAAGATCAAGTTAAGAAAGTCTTCGAGAAGACATTAGCAAAGCCTACTACGCCTACAGAGACTAATAAAGTTAATTGGAAACAGCTAGCTAGATTAATGGGTAACTACCATCAAGAAAGAAATATACTTGGTAATAACAAATGGGCTGCATACAATGCTGCAACTGATTGGGCTACACACCCTGAGAACGTACCTAACCCACATAGAGTTACGGT
>Ga0222717_10001952_pt1 | contig 16375 bp, 13 predicted proteins | sample C33_18DmetaG_FD_165053 | JGI IMG/M metagenome (GOLD analysis project Ga0222717, IMG submission 165053) | Estuarine water microbial communities from San Francisco Bay, California, United States - C33_18D | ecosystem: Environmental > Aquatic > Marine > Unclassified | place: USA: California...
TAAACGAAAAACCTGAACGTCTATTCTTGAGATAGCACATTCCATAACATCGCTTGTCTGCTTTACAAGCCTCCCAGAATATGAAGAATAATCTGTTTGCTTCCCTAAACTCTGGGTTCCCAATATCAATTTTGGTCCACTGCAAGTACATGTAGTGAGTACCAGTAATATAAGTGCTAACACCTTTATTTTTAAACCAATAACCTTCTTCACGTCTTTTAAATTCACCATCTATATATTTATGCCATTTTGATTTAAAATCATCTGGTAGATCTCTCCAATCAAAGATACTCTTTATTGCTTTTAGTTCTTTTGGATAATCTTTTTTATTCCATTTTTTAGACTCTTCAACATCTAATGCTTTTGGTAATGCAATAATCAGGCCTTGAATGGAATAAACATCTCCTATTTCTCCTGTTTTACTAATAACAATAATATCATACTCTTTATTATACCCGTATGACCACAATTTTTTTTTATTGCGCTCTTTTAAAACCTTTTGAGGAATAATGTTTTTTACTACAGAGTATAAATTTTGTTTGTACATTACTTAGATCTTCTTTCAGCAAAACCACTAAAGCTTTCTTTTTCGTCTTTAATAGGCTTGTTTTCAATATAACTTTTCTCTTGTTCTATTCTGGATAATATTTCAAATGCATCGAATATAGCTAGCTTTTTTGTTGCTGCTGCGTTTTTTAATCTATCTGCTGATATATCATCTTCTCCCCCTGTAACTATTTTTTCTTTTGCTACATTTATTAATTCATCTACAGCCTCATGACCAGCTTCAATTATTCTTTTCTTTATCTCATTTAAATCTTTCATCTATACTTATAAATTTACTTTAAAATAGTACACACATCTTTAGTATTCATTCTGTAAAGGGTTTCGTTATTTACAATAAATTTATACTCACTGTCTTTACTGAAGTTTATTTTTGTATTCTCATTAACCCCCATGTTTCTTAAAGAGTTATTTGAGTATACGACAATGCCAGTGTTTTCCTCTAAACCTTCTTCGTGAAGATATTTGTTTTCTAGAGAAACTGGTTTAACAAAACAAAACTCATCAACAGAGCTCCATTTTTTTCCATCATGATATAAGTAAAATTGACTTGGATCTATAAAATAGATATTGTCTTTAAAGAAGTTGGGAGACTTTCTTGGCCTCCCTTTCATATCATAATATATTCTAAAAACATTATGATGTACTACAATAATATCACCTTTCTTTATCTCTCCTTTGTAATAATTAGGGACACCAATTACCTCAGCGAATCTATTTACATTTTCGTGATTTTCTACAGTAGAATTAATTATAACCGTTTCTCCTGCAATCTCTATTGTATTTTTGTATTCGCTTCCTTTTGGTTTTATCAAAAAGAAGAAAGGTGATTTCATTAAAAGTTTATGTTATACTCTACGCAAACAGGAACATTTTTATTAAATGATTTCCAAGGAACAACTTCGTCTTTACTTTTTATATAAATAACATAGGATTCTTGGTCTATATTATACTCTATTAAAAATATAGTATAGTTGCCACTCAAGACATCTTGCCCTACAATATAATGCATCGCACTAGATTTATAGTCTGTTCCTATAGATATCTTACGTATTTGCATGCTACTTAGACTCTTCTTCTTTAATGTCTTGGTACTCCCCTGTAGAAATATTTACAGTAACCTTACCATATTCTTTTTCAAGTTCGTCTTGAATCTCTCTAAGTTGATTTTGTAATTCCACACCATTATGAATTAATGTGTGTTTTTGAGTTTCTAAATTACCAATTTGTAATTGATTCTGGTTAATAGTGTTAACCTGTTCTTGCAATTGTTTTAATTGCTCTTCTGTAATCTTTGCCATTATATTTAATTTAATTAATATTAATTAGTTACAAATATACAAATAATTTTTATTAGATTTAAACACTCATATTTATAGATGCAAAACCATAAGTAGTTCCCATTGGGTTACTTGTAACTACTTTCCTCCATGTTGAGCTGTCGGCTGATAACCAAGTGCTAGATGCGCCGTAGCTAGTTCCATTTATAACTAAGTTGCTAAAAGATGGTTTTGTAAACATAAATTTTATATATAAATAATCAGTTGAGGATTGGTCTTGAAACCAAACACCAGCTATTGTATTACCATCGAAATTATAGCTAGTCATCGAACCCATGCTTGGAAAATAATTCGAAGTGCTACCATATCCATAAGCCATAGTGCTATAAATCTGGTCAGATCTAACAGTTATAGTTGCGCTAAAATCATATGATGCAGGAACTGTAAAAGTTTTTTGAGCGCCATAGTGAATGGTTGAGCCCTGTCTCATCACGGCTTTATACCTGTAAGTGGTGCTAGCTGTTAACGGAACTTCATTTTCACTTATGGTTGATGAAACTGTTCCAGTTGAAGTTGAAATACCCTGTAGTTGATTCCATTGATTACCAGTGGAATTAGCTATGTTTCCATTAGCATCGATTGCAACAGAAGGAGGATAAGTGTAGCTGATGTTATTGTAAACTATACCTGACTCGTTACTAACCCCAGTAGTGTTAACGTTTACTATATTACTATACGTAGTACCTGCTGCGTTTGTTGCGTATGCTCTAAATGAATTAGGTGTTGTTCCAAATGAGCTCTTAGTTAAACTACCAGTGAAACCAGTTGTTGTTACATTAGACGCGTTATTTGTTGTTACTGTACCATTTGTAGAGGCAGTGCTAGATGCACCCTCTGTGAATGTACCAGTTACATCTATAGTGCTATCATCTTCAGGAACATTAGTTACACCAGTGTCACCTATTATGAACTGAGAAGTGTTTGTTTGACCCAACATTACCGCAAAACCTTTTGCCGATATAGTTCCTTCAGTTGTAAAATCATCAGTTAATCCTTTGCTTGTTACGTTACCACTCATTGAAAGACTGGTTATATTTACACTCTGGGTACTAGCTGATATGCTTGGCGTTATACCTGGATTAGTAGATATAACTTGATTACCTGGACAGCTCACGGAAAACCACCACCCTGTTCCTTCCAATGGCGCGTTAACATTCATATTAGCTGTTGAGGCTGACGTGTTTTTATTAAACTCTATATAACCTCTTCCTCCCGTGTAAATACCTCCTTGATTATTCTGATATACTTCTACAGTGTTATTTCCAAGTGCAGTTCTTAAAGCGTTAGTTTGACTAGATAATCCTACATACCCATCATAATTACCAGAAGAACTCCCACTAATGTAAGTGTTTCCGTTCCAAGTAAATTCAAACCTATCAGGAATGCTATAGGCTTGGTATTCTATTCTAATGAGACCAGTTGCTGCTCCTAAATTCACAGGATAATTAAACTCACCATTTTCTCCTGATTGATAAGCTAAATTACACGCTGGTGCCGCAAAATCATGATCGTAAGAATAAAACTCACCCATACCATAACCAGGGTCATTATCAGGGTGAGAAGGACTTATGGCGTTTGTAACATCATAATTTTCAGCGCCACCACCTAGAGTAACCTCTTTTAAGCTGTATGGGCCATAACTAGTATCTACGTCAGTATAGTCGTTTTCTAATTTTTCAGCCGCTATAGCCGCTAAACTTAAACTTCCAGTTGCAGGTACTGCCATATTATTCCCAAGGTTTTATCATGCCTACATTTGTAGGTTGCTTCATGTTGTTTATAAAATCTTCTAAATGATTTTTGTGTCCTTGATAAATAAGATGAGCTTCTACCCAACCAATAACTTGATCTTCGGTTATATCTTCAAAAGGAATAAAATCATCCTCGTTTAAAGATACCATCAAATGCCCGATACTATTATGTGTGTATTCTTCATCTACAGCTACCACTTCAAATTCTACTTCAGTTATAACGTCAGATAAATCTCCTAGTGTTGGTGCTCCTTTTAAGCCTATTATGTTTGTGTTGTACGTAATTGCCATTATTTTATTTGTTTTTTAAGTTGTTCTACTTCTGCTTTTAAGTCTTTTATTGCTTCTATTAGGTATCCAGTTAAGTTACCATAAGCAACTCCTAATGTACCATCATTATCACTTACAAGTTCAGGTGCTACTTTTTGTATTTCTTGAGCTATAACTCCAGAGCTTGATTCTCCAGTATCTTTTCTATCGAAACTAACTCCTCTCATTTGAAGCACTTTACTACCGTCTAATGTTTTTACATTTTCTTTTAATTTAGCATCTGAATAAGCTATAACATCTCCAGCAGCTGTTAAAGTTCCTGTAGAACTTATTGTGATCTTATTGCTTATCGTTTCTGATCCATTATTTGCACTAGAGCCAGTACCTATATAAAAACTACTAGAAGAACTACCACCCGCTTGGAGCCTCCAAGGATAACTAGCAGCACCCGAACCAGTTGGTCTGTAGAACATCATTCTAGGGTTTTGGTCTGTAGTAGCAGGTAATCTTACTTCTGAATTAGCAAAAGAAGAATCTAAAGCAAATTTTGCAGAGCCAGTAAATGTGTAAGTTCCAGAAGCAGTGTCATTTGTATCACTTCTTATAAATGAAGATGCATGCAGTCCATCAACTAAATCTGCATCCATCCCTGAACCTGATCCATCGTTTGATGCGTTCCAAACCGTAGTTTCTATTGCTTGGACATATCCTGATGGTGCACCTGTAGACCCACTGTCGTTTGAGTATGTCGTTATAGATCCATCACTTATATGGGCAGTTGCTGTTAACTCTGCAAATTGACCATGATTTATATAGATATCAGTTGTAGTGGTATTTATATCTTTTTGACCCACTTGAAATACAGCCTCAACAGAAGTACCTAATAAAAAGTTGTAATAAGTTATATCGTAATTATTATCATTGTTTAGTTGCCCTACTATTTTACCAAATGCAGGATACGAATTGTCACTATAACTTTGATATCTTCCTGCTATTTCTATAACAAACCTAGTAGATTGAGTTCCTGTAATCCTTGCTATTCTATGATAAAAATCTGTTCCACCCGATGTATTATCTAATGCTCTCCAATTATAAAACTTTGCATTACCGTCAGAAGAAATACCTTTAGAAAAAGTAATTAGTTCTGATGCTGTATCCGCAGATGTAGCACTTATAAAAGAGGAAGCAGTAAAATCTGCTGATGTCCAAACGTTATAATAACTACCCCACCCTTCACAACAATCTCTAAGTGCTCTTATTTTTATTTTTCCTTCTCCTGTACTATGCCAACCTGTAGATATCTCAAAACCTAGATTTGCTGTTGGCATTACTTGCAATGTAGCATCGTAAGTGGTTGGTCGATTAGAACCAGTACTATACCCACTATAAGCCCAAACACCTGCTCCAAAATTATCTCTATATGCACTATTACTAGAAGGAAGATTACTTTGAATATAATCAAAGTTCGCACCTTTACCGCTTGCCGCAGGTATGGAAGGTTTGTTAAGTATTAGTGCATCTCCAGATGTAGCATTCCAGTCTGACTGTACGTTTTGTTCAGCATTCGTTGGAGCAAAAGTAGTTGGTAATGCAGATATATCTACTCCATCAACCGTAGCATTAGCAGCCATTACAATATTACCTGTAACTGTTAAATTACCTGATACATCACCATTACCGTTTATATCCAGACTAGTACCCTCTAATTCAGTACCACTTATTTTACCCGTACTTGTTATAGCGCCAGAAGCAATAGTTCCTGTAAAAACATTTTGGGTTCCCTCACAGTAAATACCGTAAGAGTCGACATCTTCAGTTCCTTGATAATCACCATAAAATAAATATTGATTTGATGTTACAGGTGTACTACCTTCGTTGTTATCAATAACAATTCTACATCCATACATGTTACCATAGTTCAAGGCTGATTCTTCGTCAATTTGTATTTCACCATATATGGCATGTAAAACTTCTACATCGGCGTTTCTATTGTTTGCTATAGTTACTAGTCCATGAAGTGCATAAGCGTTGTCTACATTTCCATAGTCTTGCACACCTACAGTACCTTTAACACCGTACATATTACTAACACCACCCGTGGTAGTACTAGAATCGTGAATAGCGCTACCCGCAACACCTGTTACTTCAGCTGTTTTTTCTGTTGTATTGTTGCTTTCAGCATAAAAGTAACCACCTCTTAATTGATCGTTAAATCCAGTACTTCTTACATCTGCGTAAACACCATAACTCCTTACTTCGTTAGCAGCGTCGCCATCCATGCTACTGTCTAAGTCAACGTATAAACCACTGAAAACTCTATCTGTTGTGGTTGTATCTGCCCCACTATAATTAGCATCAATTTTAAGTGCTTGAGAAGCTACATTAGAATCATTTCTCGTGTGACTTACTAAAACCGTGTTAGCTGAGTCACCGTTTCCAGATGCTACTTGTAGCTTATGAGTTGGCGCGGCTACGTTTACTCCTAAATTACCAGTAATATCAACTCCTGAGCTTGTAGTTTCTAATCTTTTTGTCCCGTTTTGATAAAGCTCAATATTAGTAGCGTTTATTGCACCACCCATTTTCATTATAGTAGCAAGTCCAGTACCTTGAAATTCATAACCTCCAAATTGATGAAGCGCATGATTTCCTCCAGAAGAAGTAAACATCATGTAGTTAGTCGCGGCACTATCATCGAGATAAACATCCATGCCATCTCGCCATCTCATTCTGTTATTATCAAGAAGTTCGATAATGTCGTAATCAGTGTTTACGGTTTTAATTGACGCGATATTACTTCCAGCATCTCCTCTAAAAAGTATTTGGGTGTCTGCTTTTATTATAAGACTATCAGTACCTGTAATTATTGCACCACTATCCATTGTACCACCCGCTAATGGTAAATCATTATCATTACTATCATCTCTCCATGCTGGGTTCCCGCCTGAATCAGTTTTCCATACTTTATTAGATTGACCATTACCACTAGCAACATATCCTGCCGCTGTAGATGAATTTGCAATCCAAGTATTCGTGTTGGCATCTGATCTCCATGCTGGATTACCACTACCATCTGTCTTCCAAACTTTATTAGCAACTGCTCCTGGAGCTGCTACATAACCCGCGACATTTAAAGAGTTTGCATTCCAAGTGTTTGTATAATTTCCACTATGGATATTTGTAGAACCTTGGTCTGTCGTCCAATCAATGATTGAATTTCCACTAGGTATTGTAGCATTACTAAAAGCAAGCGATCCTAGATCTCTTTTTTCTACCTCGTTACTATTCATAACTAAAGCAGTAGCAGATGAAGTATTAGTATCTAAAGTGTGTATTTCTAGTTTGCCTTTAACTTGTACATCATCTTGAAATATTCTATCTCCTACTTTATCTACTCTTATAATTTTCCATCCTGATATGTAACATGCTCTTGTTCCTGTTCCTGCTCCCCAATTAAATAAAGCCAAAGGAGAAAAATAAGTAGCGTTTGTTTCAAATGCACCTGTGTTTGAATTATGATGCCCTGTAATATATCCACTAACTTTTGTCCAAGTAGTAGTTGGGTTTTGATTTGACATAACCCAATATCCATAAGAACCAGGGTTACCTGATCCAGAGGCTGGGTATGTAAGGTCTGCTTCTAAATCTGTGGAGCCCATGTAGTGAGTTTGTCCAGATCCTGCGTTTTTAATCCAACATTCTTGATAATAAGTTGCGTCTTCATCAATTGGAATTAGAGGAAACCCTGATGAATATGCTGATCCTACGCCTGTTTGCCCATTTATGTAAATAGAATAACCTCCTGGTGCATTTGCTTCAGTAGCCCAACTAACATTAGTGCTGTTAAAATATGATTTTAATTCTTCAGCATCCCAAGTTGGATCAATCTCAAAAAGAGTTTCACCTGGAGAGTAATGACCTAAAGGATATTCCGAAGTTATACCGTCGTGGTATCTTGAATTCTTTTTTGATAAGCCACCAGTGAATATAGGATTTGTTTCTGCTTTTCTTGCAAATGCAGAAGATGAATAATTATCCAATTTGTCTGCGTCTAATCCTGAACCTGATCCATCTACAGTCTTAATTGCTGTTAAAAGTTCGGAAGCAGTTGAATAAACATTTGCTTCTGCATCTGTGGGAGCGAAGGAAGTTGGTAATCCAGATATGTCTACACCATCTACTGTTCCTGCTACAGTAATACTTCCAGTAACATCTAACGAGTCACTAATTTTTACACTACCAGAACCAGACAAAAAATCAAGTTGTATATTTGCAGCAGTTTCTATTCTTCCATTTGTATGAAGTTTTATTGCATCAGCATCATTAGTACCATGGATACTTACATAATCACCATAACCATTATCATCTGATGGTACTAAGTGTAACACACCTTCGTTTCGTTCGTCTGGACTAGAACTCTCAGATGTTTCATGCATTATAAATCCAGGGTCATTACTATTTGTACCTGCGTTGAAATATATATATGATTTATCTGTTGATGTATCTTCAAATGTGTCTGCTAAACTCGCTGTACCGTTCTCAGTATATATATCTATTCTAGGGTTATTTGCAGTCTCTCCAACATATAAATGATCAAAATGTCCTTCAGCCCACTTACTTGCGTTTGACCCTATATCATAACTAGAGTCAGCGTTAGGTAATAAATCTCCTGTTAAAGAACCTCCACCAATAGGTAAGTATAATCCAGTGTGATCAGTAGGTATTTCATCTGTATATGCTATTTGTTTTGCAGTACCCCAATTTGTATCTGCTTGGTCGGCTTGGTAATGTAGTATTCTAAAAGTGCTCTTATCAAAAGCCAAAGCATTTGCGTCACCACCTGTCGAATCGGTATATGAGTTTAAAACTAATAAATCTTGATAATCACTAGTATTTGAACCACCTTCTATTTGACCTTTATCTGCAAAATAAATACGGAAATCATCATTATAAGTTAAATCTTCTGGAGCAATATCTCTATCATCTACTGCATTTAAGTTATTGAATGATGTAGGTATGTTAGGTTTATTTAAAATCTGAGCATCACCACTTGTGGCGTTCCAGTCTGACTGTACATTTTGTTCAGCGTTCGTTGGAGCAAAAGTAGTTGGTAATGCAGATATATCTACTCCATCAACTGTAGCGTTTGCCGCCATTACAATATTACCTGCAAAAGTTGCAGAATCATCGCTGCCATCTAGTATTAGAGTTTCAGAACCGTCATTTGGCATTATTTTAAATAGAGTCCCTACTGTTAACAATCTTGTATACTTAGTCTCATCGGCTATTCTTATTTCGCCTATAGCATCAGTACTTGTAAAAGTTGCAATTAGGTTTGTACCGGAAGAATTAAAATCTGAAGTTCCGTTTATATCTAAAGACGTTGCTTGAACTGTGCCTGCAAAAGCTGCGTTTTGATCATTATCTAATCTTAACGCTAAAGTTGGTGAGTTAGCGCCTCCTGAGTCTGTATAAAACTCCAAATAACCATCAGCTGTATTACCAGTGGTATCAGTACCACCTTTTATAGCAGCTCTTGTTGTTTTTTGATAATTACTACCATCGTAGTAATTGTCTGTAAAAGTAATTATAGAGCCTTTTTGATCTGTATTAGATGTCCAAGAGTTATATAGATCTAAGTGAGCGTTGCTTGCGCTAAAAGTACCCTGGGCTACATGTGTTGAGGTTTTATTTATGGTAAGTTTATCTGTAGATGTTATAGCTCCAGAACTTATTGTTCCAATATTTTTTAAGTTTCTATTTAAATCTATAAACTGCGTGCTACCACCGTCACCTATGTACAAGCCATTACTTGATGCGGTTGAAGATGAGCCATAAAAATTAAACTCATTTCTATTGGACCAAGATGTATCGTTGTCAGGAAAGCTATAGGATTTAAAACCACCTTCTGAAGCAATCACTACCGCTTCAGATGCAAGGTTTAAATTACTTTTTATAACACCTTTAACATCACCAGCTAAAATTGCAACACCATCATCATTACCTAAAATAACACCACCATTATTAGTTACCCTAGAAAGTATCGTTAACTCAGCACCAGACCTATCAACTCTTAATAAAGGTATTTCTGATGAGTATTCTCCACTATCTGTTGTTGGCTCGTAGTCAAATAATATATAACCGCTTGAAGTTCCAAACGTCATTTTACTATTTATAGTTGTAGTAGGTAGAGTTACAGAGCCATTTATGTTAGGATTTTCTAAATTTAAAGTTGTATTGGCACCACCTAGCGTAAGTGTTACAGAACTACTACCGTCGCCTTTTATAGCGCCTGATTGTTCGAATATAATATCAACGTTATTAGTGCCATCTCCTATATAAACATCAGAAGAACCGTCACCTAATAAAACATCACCAACAGCATTGGTTAATACTAAATTATTTCCATCTTGATTTATTTTACCTGCATTTAATCCAGCTGCTGTTTTAAACTGCAAGTGACCCGAGTCGTCTATTACTATGTTATTTAAAAATGGTATTGACATTCTTTATATTTTAAATTCTTCCTGATATTCGTTTTCTACTTACACTAAGTTCAATTCTACTAGATCCTTTCATTTTTAATTTTGGTGGAGATGAGAAAATAATTCTTAAATCTCTTATATAACCTACCTCTTCTTGATTGTCGCTATCCCAACTATACCCTGTTATTAAAGTATAGCCGTATTTTTGTGCTGCAATGTTTAGTGTTTTTTGCTGCCATACCCCTACAGCGTTGTCAAATCTTACTTCGTCTTTAAACCCGTTTAGCATACTTTTCTTGACATCTGTATCTGAACTTGTAGCGTAAGACGTTTGAGACGTGTAAGCTGTTTGATATCTACCTAAGGCGTTGTTAGTATGGGGTTTTGCGCATAAATAAGGGTAACTCCAAGAACCAGTCGCTTGACCTTTAAACTCACCTTTTATGGTTACAGCTGTATTGGCTGGTACATGGATTATTTCTTGACCAACCAAATAATACTCTGATCTTAAATTAACAACACTCCACACACTACCACCATCAAAATTAAATTTTAAATTGTAAGAGTTCTCAACAACGGCATTTAAATTCTCTTGAAAACACCAGTCTTGATATTGAGACATCATCCAATTACCACCACCTCTATAACTGTTAGCTCTACTATCACCACCACCGTTTCCAAAGTAATCAGTACTGTCTACTACACCAAAAGTATTTGTGTAACCAGCATATACGCCTGGAACTTGTTTGTACCATTTATTTTGTATATATGAGTCTTGAAACACAGCGTCTCCTCCACCTACACCAATATAAGGTATATTTCTGAAACCATCTATGTGAAATCTTTTAAATGTTGAGTTAGGTGCTTGATAGTACATATACATTGGTCTTTGCTCGTGATGTAACAATATAACATTGTGTACGGGGTTCATTTCCCTGTTATGATGAAGCATCATACCATAATCATCTGATCTAGTAAAGTATAAATAAGCCCATTCATTTGCTTCGTACATACCATCGTTATGTAAACTATTATAAGAATTACGAGTAATGTAGTTATTAACAAATTGTATGTCGTGATGTGAAGACCACTGAAAAGTACCTCTTTGACCAGATTTAATAGACAAGCAGTTTCTATGTACGAAACTGTGTGGATGTCTAGTGGATAAACCACCATAGGTAGGGTTGTTATTTGTGTTTATCGCAACGCAATTTTCATATTTACTTTGACAATCATACCTAGAATCTGTAGCATATTCATTATCTCGATACCTGCTATTGTATCCAGCAACAAAAACAGGTGGTCGGTAATAGTTGTTGTTAGTGTTACCACCCATGCGGTTCCATATTACATCTTTTAACTGTATTTCCCTAGTACTCGCTCTACTATAGTCCGTCCAATACTCCACGTAAGTAAAAGCTCTTACGTCAGTATCAATAGCGTTTATTTCTATTGATCTATTTACTCTCTGTACCAAACTACCAACATTTCTCACGTTTGCTATAGCTGGACTAACTGTTAATGTATTACCGCTTTTAGCTGTAACCGAATATTCACTATTATAATCCCAATTTGTATCAATATCATTGTTAACATCAATATTTATAGTGTCTCCAACACTTATATCTGCTGCATTGCTAATAGTCACAGTAGTATCATCGACAGCCGCAGCACTAGTAAGTACAGCCGCATTTTTTCTAACAGAATGACCTGATAAATGTTTTTTATCTAAACCTGTTTCATAAACCTCTGTACCACTAGCAATGGTTCCAGATATATTTGAGTTTAAGGTTAAGGTTTTTGTTTGATTATTTATAGCCGTTATTGTTCTAACATTTCTGTTGCTACCAGTTCCAAATATAATAACGTAGCCTACTCTGAATATATTACTATAATCAACAACTAAAGTTGAGCCTATAGCAGAAGAGACTATAGCTTTTGGCCCTACGAATTTTTTTATGTATATTCTATTATTTGAAGTATCAACATCGTGAACCCAACAACCTTCGTCTGATCTAACTCTATGATCTCCTTGACCAGAATTGTATATAGCCACCCAATCACCAGCAGCAAACCCAGTTGCGTCAGAAACTACTAAAGTAGAATCTTCTACGTTGGCAACAGTAGTTAAAGTGGTAGTTGTTACGCTATCGTCACCTATAAACTTCCATGAGGAATATGTTGTATTTTCTATCCATATTCCGTGTTGATCTGAATTTGATCCTTCAAATTCTAAAACTATATTATTTCCTGTAGCAGATAACAAAGCACCAGATGAGGCGCCACCTTCAGTAAAATCTTGTGCAGACACACCATTAGTTTTAGAGTAATCAGTAGATCCATTACCCTGCACAGTAACTCTTCCGTTTATTCTTATTTTCCCTCCAGTATCAAAATGCAAACATCCCCTAACAAGAATATCTCCGAAACCAACTCCTGCTCTTTGGTCAGAATTAACAGTGACTTTATGCCCCTGTGATATTGTAAATGTGTCTCCGTCAGCTGGAGTTGAACCTCCCCATGTAGATGAACTAGCCCAATTTCCAGATTGACTACTAGTTAAGTTCGCCATCTATATTCTGTTGTGTTTCTGCTAAATAAGTTGTGTCAAGAGAAAGTTCAAAAACTATATCTTCATCTATATCTATTGTAGCATTGTTATTAACAACAATCGCACACTCGGGAATATCATTACTTACTTCGAGCGTTTTCTCGATTTTGTTATACTTTAATTTAATTATCATTTGATTTAATTTATATTAACCTATCTTACTTACAAGTACTCTGATTGCGTTAGAAGCAGGCGCTAATGCAAATATAATGTTTACAACACCACCAGAAGCTCTCTGAACATCAGCATATACTGTTGAGCCTGAAGAAACCTCTATTAATTGAATTAAAAAGGAAGTAGAGTCTGTTCCTAATCCATGATTTGATTGAGCTGTTCCTGAAGCTCCACTATTTTTAAGTATTAAAGTTGTAGCACTATTATCTCCAATAAGAGCAGAAAATTCTCTAGCTGTAATTCTACCATCAACACCAGCAGTTAAATCAACTGAAGCTAAACCTGTAGTATGACCGTATGTGTCTAGAGTAACATCTTGTATAACGGTGAGTCCAGAATTATCTACAGAAGCCTGAGAAGATGTATCGTCGTGAGTTATACTTATCGTTGTGTTTCCTGATTGGTTTGCTGTAAATGTTCCAGTACCTCCTAAAGCACCAGTTCCTTGAACAGTAAGTGTTCCATTGTTTACTGAAGGTAAGTCGCTGGTTAAAGCCACTGTTCCCGTAGCGTCTGGTAATGTTATTGTTCTGTCCGCTGTTACACTTCCTGCTAATAAAGTTAATTCATGTTCATCTGCAGCATTACCTTCAAAAACAACACCATTTGTTGTTGATATAGTCTCTACATTATTTGTTGTAACAGTTCCTGTAACCTGTAAGTCTCCAGGAATAATAACTGTTGTTGTTGAAGCACCCATTGTAAGGTTGTTTGCTCCAACTGTATCAAAAATTGTGTGAGCAGCTGCTGTTAAATCTAAATCTGTAAGACCTACCAGCGCAGTTATTGTATCGCCTAAATCTACATCTGTAGTTCCTATTGTAATTGAAGGATTAGCTAAATGTTCATTATCTACAGATCCGTCTACAATATGCTCTGAATCAATAGAATCGTCTACTATCTTGGTTCCGTCAACTGAATCTGCAGCTAAATGCGCTAAGTCAATACTCCCGTCAGTATAATGCTCTGAATCAATAGCGTCATCAATTATCTTAGTTCCATCAACACTATCTGCTGCCAAGTGAGCTAAATCAATACTTCCATCTGTATAGTGTTCAGAGTCTATTGAATCATCAGCTATTTTGGTTCCATCTACTGCATCAGCAGCGATTTGACTAGATCCAACACCAGAGTCTTTAATTTTTAACACATCACTAACAATAGTAAGTGTTGAATTGTCGTCGTTAACATTTATAACTCCAGCATTGTATGTTAAACCGTCTCCAGCAACAGTATCTGCTAAACCTAAAGTAACGTTAAATGCTCCAGAGTTTGCTGAGTTAGAGCCAGCTTCAACCTCTAAACCTTCTCCAGCTCCTACAGTTACTGATGAAATATCTCCAGAACCGTCTAATGTAATCCAGTAATTGCTTGTTCCTCCATTGTGAAACTTAATAGCATTGTCAGTAGAGTTATATATTACCCTACCTTCATAATCTGCACCTGATAGTGTAGGGTCTGAAGCTACAACCTGCAGTTTTGCGTTATTTAGCTGTAGGTTCTCTAATGAAATGTTGTTTAAAAATTTAATATCTGCCATGGTGTTTTAGTTTAAAAATGCTTTACCAGAAAATTGGTTTATAAATGTTATTGTTAAATTATCTATGTCTGTATGATAAACGTCTCCTATTACTTGAGTCCCTGCCGAATCAACAACTGTTACTGATGGGAATTTATTTAACCCATGATTTATGCTCCAAGATGCCGACGGCGTCGCTTGTGTAAACACAAAATTCTTATCAGTTGCTGATAGGTAATCATACTGAAGCAAAGATATTAAATAATTAGACTCGTTTTCTAAGCTTGAGTTACCAAATACATACGTTAAGTTCATCTGAGTTACTCCAGTAAACTTCTGAGAGGCTGTAGACGCAGTAACATTGTATATACCAAATTTAGAAGGATCTCCAGACTTTTGAATTATGATCCTAGACCCAACAAGGTTTGAATAATATGTACTCAAAGATGTTCCTGCAAGATCTTTATTTGACACCAACAATAAGCTAATAGATGAAAAGGCAACTTGTGATGACGTTGGAGGATCAAAACTTATTGTCCCATCTACCCTAGAAGTTCCTGACTGAGGTTGTTGATCATAAATAAAAGATGAATTACCAGACTCTATTAATCCTTTTTTGTTAAAAAAAGATATTATATCTCCTAATTCATAATTTTTTGTGGTAATTCCCGCTACATCAGTTCCTATAACTTTATCCCTAACGGAAAGTATCTGATCTATAGCGTAAGTATTTATGCTAGCCATTAATTTATCTTTTATGCAAAGATAATATATTTATGACATGTTATTCTTTGTTTTTCCTAACGGCGCTTCCGTAGAAATATCCGAAAATTGATAGCACAATACCCTCACTTATTCCTATAAGATGAATCCAAACTTCTTTGTTTGACTCAGGAATATCTAGGTAAACAATCGCATATATAATAAAAGAAAATGCTGCTAATCCAACAAGTCCTGTAAGATTAAACATTAAGTCAAAGCCTCCTGACTTAGCTTTTTCTACTTCTCTTTTTCTAGCAGAGTCTCTATCCGCCACCTCAAGCTCATATATAGAAACTAATTCTTTATGTAATTGAGCTTTTTCTTCTGGTGTTGTATCTGGATCTTTATCTATAATGTTTTTCAAAACACCTAAAGCTCCTTTATCGGGTAAAACATCTCCAATAAGTCCTGGTAATTTACTAAATAAGAAACTTCCTACTTTAGTGTCTTTAAATTTCTTTTTAGGTTTACTCATGACATTCTATTAATTCTTTATATACTTCTTGCACGTTAAATGAAGGACACGCTTTTGAAGAAAACTCATTATGCCCATGTAATGTTGCATCATCATAGCTTTCCATTAGATACGTAATAAGCTCTTCTAAACTTTTTTTCTGAGCTTCATTCCTGGTGTCTTTTGGATTCATATCTGCATCACATCCTCCGATATAGCAAACACCAATAGAACCTTTATTTTTTCCACGAACATGAGCTCCTTGTCTTTCAACTGGTCTAGCTTTATCAACAGTTCCATCTAACAAAACAACATAATGATAACCTATATCAGACCACCCTCTTTCATTTACATGCCAACCTCTTATTGTTTCTGTTGAAATATCTTGACCTTCTCTAGTTGCTGAGCAGTGCAATATGATTTTATTTATGTCTCTCATTTATTA
>Ga0222717_10001959_pt1 | contig 16327 bp, 10 predicted proteins | sample C33_18DmetaG_FD_165053 | JGI IMG/M metagenome (GOLD analysis project Ga0222717, IMG submission 165053) | Estuarine water microbial communities from San Francisco Bay, California, United States - C33_18D | ecosystem: Environmental > Aquatic > Marine > Unclassified | place: USA: California...
AATTCATAGGTGCAACACTCGTCGTTGCACTGGTTGTCCTTGGAGTAGGACAATCAAAATTACAAGAGCCAAGCATCGCAGCTTCAAACGATGTAATGGCACCACACTTTCTAGTAGACCCATTCTGGCCTAAGCCACTCCCAAATCATTGGGCTATGGGTAACACTATCGGTGTTGATGTAGACGAGAGAGATCATATCTTCATCGTACACAGAAATGACGCCTCACAATTCGGTGGCAACACTGAAATTGGTCTTCAGGGCGGCGTTGCAGAATGCTGTACTCCTGCACCACCAATCATCGAAATTGATATAGAAGGCAACATCATCAATGCATGGGGCGGTCCTGTAGAGGGCGCACCATACACATGGCCTGCATCTAACCACGGTATCGAAATTGCACCTAACGGTGACGTTTGGATCGGCGGCAACGGTGGCGGTGACTCACACGTTCTAGTGTTCACACGTGACGGCGAGTACATTCGCACTATCGGTATGCAGGGCGAAGATCGCGACAGCAACAGCCAGACACACTACGGCCGAGTTGCAGAGATCGCCATCGACGTTGAAGCAAACGAAGCTTACTTTGCAGATGGATACCAGAACAAGCGTGTAGCGGTTGTTGACGTGTCTACTGGCGCCTTCAAGCGCTACTGGGGTGCTTACGGTAATCGTCCAGACGATACTGCTGACGTAACTTATACACCTGGCCAGCCTGGTCCTCAGCAATTTCGCGGACCGGTTCACTGTGCAGAGCCTTCAAATGACGGACTCGTCTATGTATGTGACCGTGGCGCTGACCGAGTTCAGGTCTTCCGTAAAGACGGTACTTACGTAAGAGAAGTTGTCTATAACCCAGCTACATTGAACCAAGGTTCAACTTGGGATATCGCTTTCTCACGCGACCCAGAGCAAGAGTTTATCTATCTTGCAGACGGTCAGAACTTCAAGATCTCTGTAATCGATCGTGAGTCAATGGAAGTACTTTACACTTTCGGCCAAGGTGGTCGTCAGCCAGGTACATTCTACGCACCACACAGTATTGCCACTGATTCTCAGAACAACATCTACACTACTGAGACTTATGAGGGCAGCCGTGTACAGAAGTTCCTATACCAAGGAGTTCGCCCGGTAACAGTTCGAGACCGCGCGCCAACTTGGCCTGCAGACGAGTTGTAAAAACTCTCTAGAGCGTTTTAAACGAAGCCGCGTCGAAGCAATTCGACGCGGCTTTTTTTGTACTTGGATATACCGAACCCCTGTAGCTACGGGCCGTTAAGTCTCTATTCAGGCTCCATGCTTGATCATACCCAACATGTCAATTATGCTCGGCCTGAGAGCAAACGACGCTATTCGAAATATTTAAATAGCTCTTCCAAACAATAATGAATCGCTAAACAACGAGAGACTTAGTTCCATGAAAATTCGATTTTTGATTTCAATTTGCGCTGCATGCCTTGGATTTTTTTCCGCCTCTGTAATTGCCGCTGAAGACCTTGTCATCAACTATAAAATGGAGGGCGCTGCTCGCAGCGATCTTAGCAATATGAAGGTCAGCCTGCGCATTGCCGAGTTTACCGATGGCCGCTCGTTTGATAATCCTCGCCTGATTACAGACGCTGCTCTTTTAGGAGCCGATGGCTTTCAAGCCGAGAAGGCGATCTCCGAAATAATTCAGGATGCTATGACCAGCGGCTTTGCCAATGCCAATGCCAAGCTGGTTGATGCCGATGGGGATATGTTTCTACAAGGTAACCTGCTTTCCAGTGAAGCAAAGATTATCGATCGCGGCGGTGTAGAGACACTAGAACTAACCCTGCGAACGTCGGTACAGCTAATGAGCGGGAGCCGCACCGTGTGGCAAACCACGCTATTTGGCAGAGGCAGAACACCCACCAGTGAAGGTATGACCGTTACCGTTCGCGCCGCTCTGGACAGGCTTATCAATGAGCTTATTGGCGATGACTATTTCCTAGCCGAGATCCGCTAGTCGAGGCAGGTTTCATTTAAACCTCAATCAATTCAGGCTTTAACACTAGCGCTAAAGTAACGCAGCTAGAAACAACCCAGACTGGCATCAAGCGATCCCGCAACCAGTCTGGAGTTCTGGGGAAACAGATCCAAGCCTGTCGCTGTTTCGATCTCTTCAATGCTGGCCCTGTTGTCACAGTGATGGACGTGAACCGCAAGATCCTGATCGAAAATGAATGCAGTCGCCTGATCATCGGTGGAGACAATTATTTTGAAAAATGCATCTGGTACTCTATGCGGTGTTTCTGTTTCCAAACTCGCAACCGACGGCTGCTCTCTAAATATGGGCCCAGCTAGAATATAGACCTCGTTCTTTCTATTAACCAGAGTTCTTATTGACCATTCCAGACCGTACCAGGCCCCCTGGCTTAAATTCTGGCTGCGCGCTACCGTGTTGCTCAGGAAGTTCACGTCATTCCAATACGGCGTTCCAGCGAAATTAACCAATGGCACCAATTGCGCACGGGTGAGCCCAAGCTCTTGGGAACCTAAAAAATCGAGTTCCGTCAGCGTCTCTTCAATAAAGTCGTCTTTCACGCTCTGACGCGACAGGCTAGAGGCGATACCAATTGAACCCGCCGTCACTCGGTAGGCGGCCCAGTCCGCCACCTTGTTCTGCGTATTGTAAGACAGCGCATAGATAGGTCTGAGAACCAGATGATTCTCGACGCTGCCACCTTGGGGGCATCCATACAGGCAATGGGCAATGCGCAGCTCGGCGGAGTGAGACTGGGCTGAAATGACCAGCAGTAAGGATATCGCTACAACTCTATAGAAAGCCTCGCACCCATTGGATCGGGCCAAGCAAGCTAGGTGTTTAGCAACTAGGGTCTGCCCCGTGCTTCTAAAGAACAATTTTCTTGCCTCACTGCGCACCATAATGGAGCTAAATTCTACCTTTTGCTACCCCTTAAGTACCAGCATCCATTGCTACTCCAGACCCGCCCGCCTCACGTCCTATTCCAGAGGTTGCACGCGAGCAAACAGTGCTCGAAAAGTCAGTAGTTGAGCCCCTGATTCTGAGAATACAAGCCATCTAACAGTGAACCAGAAATACATAGATCACGTATAAACGGGGAACTACGGGCAGTTTTAGCTAAAAACAGCTATTCGATTATTCAAATTCTCTGTTTTTTCAATATTCGGGAAGTATTCCCGGAACATGCACCCTACTATGCATGCCTAGTTTGTAAAGTAGTACCCACTATTTTTTGTAGTTTGAGGAGAGCGAAATGCTTAGATTTTCAATGATTGCCAAGATCGCCACTGCATCTTTGATGACAGTATTTGTTGGTATGTCAGCAAATGCCGCTGAACGTATTAGTGACTTCTCACTAGTCGATGCCGATGGTCGATTTTTCCAACTCAGCCGCCACGGCGATGAGCAGGCGATTGTGCTTTTTTCCTACGACCCGGCTAATAGAGATGCGCGACGCGCTGCCTCTGATCTTGCGGACGTCGCAGAGCAGTTCGAAGGACAGAAGGTCGAGTTCCTGATGATCAACTCAACCGGCTCCACAGACAAGCTCGCCATGCGAGAAGCCGCAGAGAAAGAAGATATTACTCTTCGCGTATTGATGGATGACACACAACTGGTAGCAGAGGAGCTGGGCATTAGTCGCACAGCGGAAGTGGTCATTCTTGACCCCTCAGCCAAAGAAGTTATTTACCGCGGCGCGCTTAACGATCGTTTCTCCGAAGGTAGCCGTGCAAGACGCGCGAAAGAGCATTATGTTGCAGACGCACTGACAGCGATTCTTAGTGATCAAGAAATCACTGTGGAGCAACTAGCGAGCAAGGGAGATGTGATAGAATTCACCGTCGATGCAGCACATGCTGAGGCACTGTCCTATGCCAACGATATCGCACCAATTCTTAAAGAACGCTGCGTTAGCTGTCACATGGAAGGCGGCATAGCCCCTTTCGCAATGAGCAGCCATCAGATGGTTCAAGGTTGGTCGCCAATGATCCGCGAAACGCTTTATACCAAGCGTATGCCGCCGGGGCAGATCGATAGCGAATATGTGGAAAGCTTCCACGGCGTGAACCACATTACTATTGACGAAACTCAGAAGCTGGTTAGCTGGATCAATGCTGGCTCACCTAACAATGACGATTCCGACCCTCTTGCAGAATACCGCCCAGAAGCGGTTAAGTGGGCTAACGGTACGCCAGACATCATCATTCCTATTCCGGAACAGCGTATTCCTGCAACCGGTGTTCAAGACTATCGAAATCTTATGATTCCTCTGGATCTTGAAGAAGACATCTGGGTAAAAGCAGTTGAGTTTACGCCGGGTGATACTACAGTTCTGCATCACATTATCGCCTTCTCCTACGGCGCCAATGGCTTGAATGAGTTTGAAATTCTAAATCAGGGCATAGGTCTTGGTGCCTATGCGCCGGGTAATTCACTCAACACCTACCCTGAAGGTGCGGGCTATCCTCTTGAAGTTGGTGGCGGATTGATGCTGCAGATGCATTACACCACTTCAGGTAAAGAAGCCGTAGATGCTTCAGAGATTGGTATCTACCTGTGGGATGAAGAGCCTGATCGTCCTATCCTTGGCGGCTCAGCTTCAGATCTCGATATCTCTATCGAGCCATTCGAAGCCGATCACGAGATGGTAGCAACCAAGAAATTCCGCAAAGACTCACTACTGACTATGGTTGGACCGCACATGCATTACCGCGGCTCTGATGCGAATTTCAAACTCGTCTATCCTGATGGTGAGGTAGAGGAAATTCTTAACGTACCTAACTATCAATTTAACTGGCAGAAGACTTATGACTTCAAAGAACCTAAGTTCTTGCCAGCCGGCACAGAGATGGTATTCAGGGCTACATTCGACAATTCGGCGAATAACCCTTTTAACCCTGACCCGTCTTCAACGATCTCGTGGGGGGAACAAACCTGGCAAGAGATGTTCTTCGGCTTCTTCAGATATGTCGAAGCAGAAGCTGGCGAAGGTGAATAGGTCTTAGCTAGAGGTTTGTAAAAAACCCGGCCACTGCGAAGTGACCGGGTTTTTTTTCGCCGAGACTTTCTTATAGAAACCGGCGCAGTGTGTTACCTTGCCTGAAAGCGATTCGCGTCTCGATACGCTCGCTGTCATGACAGCTTTAGAGGAAGTTGCTAGTATTTACCCTCGTCAATTCATCAGATAAGAAATTAAGACCATGAACAAGCTACTTCTATCCACCCAAGCCCTATCCTTAGGCATACTGATTAATGTATCTGTCTATGCTGATACCACTCTCATCACCAATGTAAATGGCTATACCCTGGACTCGAGTCGTGAACTACAACATTTCACGGCAATTCAGTTCACAGACGATAGTGTAGACAGAGTCTTTCCAGAAGACGAGGAGCTTCCTGATGAAGTAGACACGGTTATCGATGGTGAAGGCCAGACGCTATTACCCGGGCTGATTGACGCCCATGGACACATACTCAGCTACGGCCTCAGCCTGCTGCGTGCGGATCTGGTGGGAACCGAGACCGAGCAAGAGGCGGTGCAACGTGTTGCCGACTTCGCTGAAAATAATGAACAGCTACAGTGGGTCCAGGGTCGCGGCTGGAACCAGGTACTATGGGATAGTAACGAATTTCCATCCGCCTCTAGTCTGGATGCGCTCATCGCTGACAAGCCGGTATGGTTGCGCCGAGTGGATGGTCACGCGGCATGGGCGAATAGCATCGCTATGGAACTAGCTGGAATCGACCGGCGCAGCGAAGATCCGGATGGCGGCCAAATCATTCGCGATGAGGATGGCAATCCTACCGGTGTATTCATAGACAATGCCATGGATCTGGTAAGCTCGCAGATACCAGCGACTAGTATGGAAGAACAGAAATTCGCCTTGAACACGGCGATGCTGGAGCTAGCCAAGCAAGGTCTCACCAGCGTCCACGATGCAGGAGCGGGCAGTAGTGTAATAGAAGCCTATAAGCAACTTCTCCTAGACGGCCCTCTGCCTATTCGCGTGAATGTGATGCTGTCAGCAGGAGATAGCTACTACGAGCAGCGTCTCGCAGAAGGACACTACCGTAGTAGTGATGACACTCTCACCATGAACAGCGTAAAGATTGCAGCAGATGGCGCACTGGGCAGCCGCGGCGCTGCAATGATAGACGACTATTCAGACCTCGCGGGACACACTGGCCTGCTACTGCACAACCCCGAGCGCCTCGAGTATTTCATGCGCGCTGCGATGAATGCCGGCTTTCAGGTAAATACCCATGCGATAGGCGATAACGCGAACAAGGCCGTATTGGACAACTACGAACAACTCATCGCTGAAACGAATTCACGGGGTTTGCGACACCGCGTGGAACACGCGCAGATTCTGCGCTACGAAGACATACTTCGCTTTGCCGAACTCGGCGTCATACCCTCTATGCAGGCAACCCATGCCACTAGCGACAAGAACATGGCTGTGGATAGGATTGGCGATGTGCGCATTCAGGGTGCCTATGCCTGGCGCAAACTCATAGACGCCGGAGCCTTGATCGCAAACGGTTCTGATTTTCCGGTAGAGTCACCGAACCCCTTCTTCGGCTTGCACGCCGCCATCACTAGACAGGACAAGAACAACGAACCGCCGGGAGGATGGTTCCCCGAAGAGAAGATGACTGCAATCGAGGCCTTCGCCAGCTTTACTATCGATGCAGCCTATTCTGGTCATCAGGAAGACTTACTCGGCACACTCGAGCCGGGCAAGAAGGCAGACTTCGTCATCGTCGATAGAGATATGTTCGCGATCGATGAGACCGAGATTTGGCAGATAGAAGTTGAACAGACATGGGTTAACGGACAGCGAGTTACTGACTAGACTTTGGCAGCAGCTAACAGCTAACATAAAACTTTCTACAGACGCGATTGCGCACAGGCGAAACCACCATGAGTAAAATCCCCTTATCTGCATTGCTGTTGGTGATCTTTCTTGCCGGCTGCTCACCGCAGCCAGAACAGACAGACCCGGCTAGGCAGGCTGTCACTGCTGCTGCTCAGATTGCTCCCACCGAGTTAGCCCGCTGGGAACAACGGGCGAGCAACGTCACCATCAGCAGAGACAAATGGGGCATTGCACACATCTATGGAAAGACCGATGCCGATACGGTATTTGGCGCGTTGTACGCCCAGGCTGAGGACGATTTTAACCGCGTCGAAACCAACTATATTAATGCGATGGGGCGCCTGGCGGAGGCAGAGGGAGAAGCGGAGCTGTTTCGCGACCTTCGCATGAAGCTTTTCATCGACCCAATCGACATGCAGGCACAGTATGAGGAAAGCCCCGAATGGCTGCAGGCCCTCATGGATGCCTTTGCCGACGGCCTCAATTACTATCTTCACATGCATCCCGAGGTCACGCCCCGTGTCATCGACAGATTTGAACCCTGGATGGCGCTGTCTTTCTCCGAGGGCAGTATCGGCGGTGATATCGAGCGAGTGAATCTTCGCGAGTTGCAACGCTTCTATGGCAATGGCGAGCTCGTGGCGCAGGCTCGGGCCATCTCCGACAACGAACCACGGGGCTCCAATGGATTCGCGATAGCCCCAAAGAATACCGAGAATGGTGAGGCGCTACTGCTTATCAATCCCCACACCTCGTTCTTCTTTCGCTCCGAATTGCATATGGTCAGCGAGGAAGGATTAAATGCCTACGGCGCCGTTACCTGGGGGCAATTTTTTGTCTATCAGGGCTTCAATGAAAACACCGGCTGGATGCACACCTCGAGTCGTGCCGATGCGATCGATGAGTATCTGGAAACTATCATCCAGAAAGATGATGGCTACTATTACCTCTTTGGTGATGAGGAGCGTAAATTAACGGAGACAGAACTCAGTCTGCCATATAAAAACGGTGATGATATGGCGCTACAGAATTTCACTGTCTACCACAGTCATCATGGACCGATAATCCGCGAGCAAGACGGAAAATGGGTGAGCATCAAGCTCATGCAGGAACCTATAAAGGCACTCACTCAATCCTATACGCGCACCAAGGCGCAGAACCATGAACAGTTCTACGCGAGCATGGAGCTGAGAACGAACTCTTCGAATAACACAGTCTACGCCGACTCCGATGGAAACATTGCCTACTACCACGGCAATTTTATCCCGATTCGCGATACTTCGTTCGACTGGAATAGCCCGCTAGATGGCAGCAACCCTGCGACTGAGTGGCAGGGCCTGCACAGCGTCGATGAGATTATCCACCTGTTGAACCCTGCCAATGGCTGGATTCAGAATACGAATAATTGGCCGTTCACTGCGGCGGGAGACTTTAGCCCCAAGGCAGAAGACTACCCTTCCTACATGGCCAACAACCCAGAGAACCCGCGCGGCGTGCATGCCGTTCGCGTACTCCAAGACCGCAACGACTTTACAAAAGACAGACTGATCGAGGCGGCCTATGACCCTACGCTGACCGCATTCGAAGACCTGATACCGAAACTGCTGCTCACTACCGCCGTCGACGGACAGGGCGACCTTCCCGTTTCGATACAGTCCAGTACTCTGGAATATATCGACCTGCTGCGCGACTGGGATTACACCTATTCACTGGACTCAACCGCTACCACCCTCGCCGTCTATTGGGGGCAGGCCCTGATGACAGAAGTAGCTAACGATGCGGCTGCAGCGGGAATTAATATCTACGAGTACATGGCAGATAATGCGAGTAGCGCCGAAAAACTAAGATCATTACGTAGCGCCGCAGAACAACTGCAAGCCGATTTCGGCGACTGGCGTGTACCCTGGGGAGAAGTGAATCGCTATCAACGGTTGAATGGCGATATCGTGCAGAATTTTAACGATGAGACAGAGAGTCTGCCGGTAGCCTTCGCCTCATCTCGTTGGGGATCGCTGGCATCGTTTGGCAGTCGCACCTATCCGGGCACAAAGAAGATGTACGGCACTAGCGGCAATAGCTTCGTGGCGGCCGTGGAATTCGGCGATAGGGTTTCGGCCAAGGCGATAACTGTTGGCGGCCTCAACAACGATCCCGACTCACCTCATTTCGATGACCAGGCCGAAATGTATACCAAGGGTTTATTCAGAGACGTACTGTTCTACAGAGAAGACATAGAAGCAAATCTGGAACGAGAATATACTCCCGGGAATTAATTAGACTCAGAAATATCTCAGTATCAGCCAAATACACCAGCCTATCTGGAGGAACAAGCATACACTCTCAGGAACTACTTAAACTCAGAAAAAACCGAAGACCGTCCCACTCCAAAAATTTTTCTAAAACATCATTCCAAAAACTAAAATGCCCCGACCAGAGTCGAGGCATTTTAGTGAAGTCCAAGTTAATTATTGATGGCTGAGCTTAGTAGCCTGCTGCCCCGCCGTCACCGCGGCGCGAATCTGCCGCACCCTCAAACAATCCATTCGCGCGATCGTGATATACAGCCATTGCCGCTCCCTGCCCACCACGCTCGGTCAGACGATGTCCCTTCTCCTCATACAGGCGTATCGTATCAGGCGATAACGCACCCGCTTCCATACTCGTTACGTCGGGCAACCATTGATGGTGTATACGCCCCGCCTCTACAGACTGTGCAATATTCATTTCATGATCGATGACATTGAGTATCAATTGCATGGTCGTATTGATAATTGTTTTGCCGCCCGGGCTGCCAGCAGTGAACACTGGCTTACCGTCCTTCGCAACAATCGTCGGCGTCATGCTAGACAGAGGACGTTTCTCCGGAGCAATCAGATTTGGAGGGGTACCGATCAGGCCGCGAGAATTAGTGACACCTGGCACTGCATTAAAATCACCAAGCTCGTTATTGAGCAAATATCCACCGCCCTCTACTACAATCGCCGAACCGTAGCCGAATTCCAGCGTGTAAGTCATGCTAACCATATTCCCGTCTTTATCAACGACTGAGAAGTGCGTAGTTTCTTCGCTCTCATACATCTGCGCAAATTCTTCAGGACTGCTCTCGGAAGCCTTATCCATATCGATAGAGGCTCGCAGCGTCTCGGCATAGTCTTTATCCATTAAGCGCTGCAACGGCATTCCTTCGTTGAAGTCAGGGTCGCCAAGGTGCTGCGCACGGTCGGCATAGGCGCGACGCATAGCCTCGGTAAGAACGTGTAGATAGTCCGCGGAGTTGTGCCCCATATCTGCCAGGTCGAATCCCTCAAGAATATTAAGCATCTCTACCAAAGCGACTCCACCAGAACTCGGTGGTGGCATGCTGACTATGTCATAGCCTCTATAGGTACCACGAATCGGCTCACGCTCTTGAGCTTCGTACTGCAGTAGATCTTGTTCTGTGATGATACCGCCAATGTCAGCCATGAAACCTGCGAGTCGCTCCGCATTCTCTCCCTTATAGAATCCATCGGCACCATTGTTCTGAATGAGCTCCAGAGTATGGGCCAAATCTGGCTGGCGCCAGGTTTCACCAAGCTCGTAGAGAGAACCATCTGCCTTGAAGAATTTGGCAGCCGACGAAGGGTACTGATCGAAACGTGCCTTACTTCTCGCAAAGCCTGTATACAGAGAATAACTAATAGGAATACCCTCACGGGCCAGCCGAACCGCCGGGGCGACAAGATCGGCCCAAGGCAGACTGCCTAACTCCTGATGCGCCTTCCACAGACCGGCAACAGTGCCGGGTACGCCTACTGCCAGTGGCCCGATGTGATTAGAATTATCTATTACGTTGCCATCGAGACCCAGGTACATGCGCTCGGTAGCGGCAAGAGGCGCCTTCTCTCGGAAATCGAAGGTAGTCGCGTGACCATCATCACCGTGGTAAACCAGGAATCCACCGCCACCAATATTACCGGCACTAGGCCAGGTCACTGCCAGAGCAAAGGCCGTAGCAATTGCAGCGTCGACGGCGTTTCCACCCTGCTTAAGCGCGGCAACTCCTGCCTCAGATGCTATCTTCGAAGCACTAGTTACAATGCCATTCTTGACACGCAGCGGTGTTCTGCCGCCTTCAGCAAAGGACGGGGAAACCAGTATCAAGCTGAGGAAAAATACCAGGGTCTTAAAAGTCTTACTCACTAACGGTTGATGACTCATTACATTGCTCTCAAATAGTGCGCTGGGCAGATTCGCCCTCTAGCATTTAAGTAGTTTCAGGATCTCTCTAGGCGCCCATGTTAATGCATAGCCACCCTATATTCACAGCATGATACCCCGCCTCAAAGCTAGAAAACATCGATTTGGCGAGCAAAACCCTCTGCTTTGTCTCCCAAATACGCCAGAAACAAGTAAATCGTACTGAGAAACTCTTTGATTGAGTCAATTTTTAGTGAATCCGTTGTCATCGAGCGATTCTAAGTGCTAGTTTTACAGACGCAAGCTAGCAACAACGACCGCGCCTAGATCATCGCCCAAATTTCACTTTGCCCCATCATGGTCTGACGCACCAAAAGTAGTTCACTATTCAAATCACAACGAGACACGACAACTATGCTTTCCCCACTTAGGTCACTAAAGTTAATCACAGCGATATCTCTACTTACGGCGTTATTAGCCGCCTGCAGCGAAGAGGCAGCCCCAAGCCAGAGCGCCACTCAATCCACCCAGCCTCCTGCCGCTGTTGCGATGGAGACCGAGCAGCAATTGATTGAGCGCGCTCTCGGTATACACGAGAGAGTGATCACCCTAGATACCCATGCCGACATCAATACCAGCAACTTTACTCCAGACAACAACTACACATCTGATCTAGATACCCAAGTAAATCTGCCGAAGATGGTACAGGGTGGCCTAGATGTAGCCTGGTTTATCGTCTACACCGGGCAGTCAACGCTCGATTCCGAAGGCTATGCAGCGGCCTACGCCAATGCCATCGACAAGTTTGATGCCATTCACCGACTCGCCGAAGAAATAGCACCAGATCAAATCGAGATTGCCTATAACTCCGATGACGTGAGAAGAATTACTGCAGACGGCAAGAAGGTCGCCATGATAGGAATAGAAAACGCCTATCCGGTTGGTCTGGACATGTCCAATATCAAAGACTTTCAGGAGCGAGGTGGCCGCTATATGTCATTGGCGCACAATGGGCACAGCCAATTTTCAGATTCCAATACAGGCGAGCGAGATCAGGTTTGGCTACATGATGGCTTAAGCGAGATGGGCAGGAAAGCTATTGCCGAGATGAATAGGTGGGGGATCATGATCGATGTCTCTCACCCGTCTAAAGAAGCCATCATGCAGATGCTGGATCTCACCCGCGCCCCTCTTATTGCCTCCCACTCGTCCGCTCGAGCACTTAGCGAGCACAGCCGCAATCTTGATGATGAGCAATTGTTGCGCATTAAGGAAAATGGCGGCGTGGTGCAGACTGTCGCTTTTACCAGCTATCTGAACATAGACAAAAATACGTTATATAGAGAAGCACTAAATAATTTGACCGGAAGTATCGCAGCCAGCCTAGGTATGGAAGTATTGAGCTCCGCTGAGATAAATGCACTCGGTGAGGCTGAGCGAATGCTATATAGAAGTCGTATGGACGAGGTCAATGCGCTGGCACAGCCCCGCATAGAGTCCGAAGTTAATGCCATTGCGGCACCGGTCGATGTTGGCGACTTCGTCGACCATGTCGATTATATGGTTGACCTAATCGGGATAGAGCACGTAGGTATTAGTTCAGATTTCGACGGTGGCGGCGGCATAAAGGGCTGGAACGATGCCTCGGAGACCTCCAATGTAACCATAGAACTGGTGCGCAGAGGCTATACGGAAGAACAGATCGGCATGCTTTGGAGTGGCAATCTACTCAGAGTACTAGACGATGTCCAGCGCGTAGCAGCAGAGATTCAAGCTGAATAAAGCGGGTACCACCAATATATAAATCGACAATACCGGAGTGCATATGCAGAAATATACCAAGTTACTTGTAACTCTAACCGTATGCTGTTGCTATCTTTTCAGCAGTTCCGCCGACGATGGCGGCTCGACAATAATGAGCAAAGAGGAAGTCGATGCGACTCTGAAGCAGGGATTGGCGAACCTGGCCGAAGGCAGAACTGTAAGCGATATCGTCATGCGCCATATCGGTGTGGGCGAAGAAAACATGGGAGTCTCTGTAGTTCAGCGCAGCAAGGTAGACGCCAACGGCATGGAAACCGGCATAGCTCATGTTACCCTCGATGAGATCTACTACATCGTAGCGGGAGAAGGCACGATGGTAACCGGCGGAGAATTTATCGATAAGCAAACAAGCAATAGCTCACTGCTAGGACCGATGGAGCGCGGCGAGATTCGCGGCGGTGTGTTACAGAAAGTTAAGCCGGGCGATATCGCCATCATCCCCAAGGGCATGCCACATGGCTGGCATGAGATGACGACCGACACTATTAGCTACATCATCTTCCGCGGCGACCCCGATAAGGTGATGGACATAAAAACTACGGCAGAATAATAGTTTGTAAGATAGCTTCTAAGATAGTTAAGAAAGGATGGCGACATCCTTTCTTACTTTACGAACCCTACAAATAACTTATATTTATAAGCAGCCATCAGCAACAGCAAAAATCTGTAGATTGAGGTGCTATTCTCTAGTATTGCAATTCGCGAGAACCACACCCACTCCATTCGATTTTCACTGATACTTGCTACTAGATATATAAAGAGTTTTAAGCACATCTTTCTAAAACAGGGGCTTCCAACTGCCACCCTTCCAGTATGGGCTTATTAGCAAGATGTCTCCTGGGAACTCCTCATATCGAAATGGCTGTGGCAACGAGCTTCTCGTGGCAATACATACCACTTCGACACCCTCAACCCCACAGACTGCCTAATATCAAATGATTAGTTATCGTTTTATTCTCAATAGCCTGCTAATTCATTGTAAAGAGGAATGGTGAAAAACCATCGAAACCGCAAGAAATTGTCGAATATCTCAGAAACTTGAGGATTGAGTGCAAAAAGTACTAACTTCATCACAAAATTAGGCTAATAATCTATATTCACTGCGATTCTCGTCACATATTGGGCATATGAGATCTTTATTATTATGCATGCCATATCGAGGAAAAAGGCCGGCTTTTAAGCAAACGGCCGCAATCCATTCGAGTAAATAGCAGATAAAGCCAAATATTTGTTCTAGAGAATACAAGAAAAGAAAGCAATGTGATGCTTAATAACTACCGAAGAACGCGCTGAGCGGGAACCAGAATAGCGAGCTATATGCTTTCGCTGCTGCTTACGCTGGGAGCGCCATTCAGTTTTGCTCAATCCAGTGATCAGGCAGGGCCTGATCTTGCGGGGCGAGTAATTGTAGTTAGTGGGGATGTGATCGCCAGAGGTGCTGACGGCGACAGACCCTTGAGCAGACGCGAAGCTATCTATGTCGGCGATACTATATTTACTGATGTCGCGGCCTCTGCACAAATCAGAATGGTAGATGATGCCTTGATCGCTCTAAAAGAGTCGACGGAATTCGCCATCGTTGCCTATACCTATGAACAAGACATTAGCAGTGATGAATCTGCTAAAGAACTGATCCAGGGCGGTTTCCGTACAATAACAGGCAACATAGGGCAGCAGAACAAGGACGCTTACGAAGCGATAATCGGTGATTTTGCGACCATCGGTATTCGTGGCACAGACTTCGAAGCCGTTATTACAGAAAATGGTGTCTTCACCGGTGTCTATGATGGCGGAGCCACTATTGCCAACGGCGTTGGTAGCTTAGATTTGGGCTTTTCTGCGGACTTCGACTTCGCACAGGTTGCGACTCCTAACTCTCCTCCAACAGGGCTACTATTGCAACCTGTTAGCCTTGGCAACACCCCATTCGCGGCCACCCTGGATGAAAAAGTAGAGTCATCTGGCGATGAAGATCAAGACAGCGAAATTGAAAGCACCGATGAGCCAGACTCCGCTAATTCCCAGGCTGATGATAGCAGCACTTCGGATGAGGACACGGCTACCACTACGAGAGACGGCGACGACGCCTCTACTGACGTCGATCAGATTCCCGCAAGTTCAGGGTCAAGCGAGCAGATTGACAATAGCGCGTCCTCGGCCAGTCTCGAGCTCGAAGCACCAACGACCGAGCTAGCGAGAGAAGCTGCGCAGACTGGCGCCGCGAACGCAATATCCAGAGACACTCAGCAAGATGACAGAGCCTCAGTTAGTGTTCACCCCAGCGAAACTGGTACAGGCGGCTCCGTACCCTGCTCCTCCGGTTCTAGCCGTTGCCAGCAACTTCTGGACAATAAGCTTACAGACGAAGACAAAAAGGACAATACCGGCACAGCTGGCAATTCGGGAAACAATGGCAATTCCGGCAGTGGCGATGACACTACCACTGTCATTGCCACAAACGACGATGGCACTACTACCACTACCACTGCCACTACTACCAGCGGCAGCAAAGGCAATGGCAATTCCGGGAACAGCGGCAACGGCAAGAACGACAATGGCAATTTCGGAACTAACAGCAGTCGCATTCAAAAACCTGCACTAACTATTGATGCTGCCAGCATAAGCTGGGGCAAATGGAACAATCGGGTAGACGAAAATTTTGTAGTAGTCACACAACAGGACGATGGCTTGGTGAGGGTTGCCACTAGCGAGTATTTCGCGCAGGTAAACCCAACTCCTGTGGCTAAACTAACTGGCAGCCATAGTTATGCAACCACCATCATTTCCTCCTTCATAGGCAGCGGTAGCGCAGGTGATATTTCTGACGTCATCGCCGGCATGCAGGTAGACTTCGACCCGGGAGCGATTAGCCAGGGCAGTTTAGACATTCTGGTGGATGACCAATCCTGGGCCATTGAATTCGATGGCTCAATCCGACACGGCATAGTCGATCTGAACGCGGTTAACGGTCAGTTATTCGATAACTCTGGCTTAATTAGTAATTCAATAGACGCAAATCTGGGCGGGGTTTCACTGGGGATACCGGCTCAGCATTCGTTGGCGGTTTCGACCTGATAGATGAGATTAATTCCTTCAATACGGTCAACGGCCTCTACACCATAGAGCGCTAGATCAATAGAGCGGGTAGCGGCATTGCGCCCTCCCCGCTCTTCCTTCATTCTTACCTATCACCAATTTATAGAGCGCTACCGTACCGGTCGCGCATGCGCCGAACCTCGAAAAATCGCGTTCATCAGCATGACATTTAAACCATCGAGATAAGCTCGAACCGTCGGATCTTGGGTAAAGGCTATAACTTCGCCCGCACCAAAAGACTCTGACACCACGAATGGCTTATAGGCAAGCTGCCTGCGATTCTCATCCCAGATATAGCCGCTGGCAAGTAAGTCATCTGGACCCTGAAAACGCGCCAC